>JABLTT010045489.1_pt1 | contig 196252 bp, 173 predicted proteins | sample 7160061 | NCBI WGS metagenome assembly JABLTT01 (sample SAMN14651232, study PRJNA627086) | human gut metagenome | isolation source: feces | host: Homo sapiens | reverse complement strand
GGCTCCCTCGGCGAAATGCATGCTAACAAAATCGTTAAAGTACAGCGCCTTGCTCTCAAAATGGGTGCTCCGTGCGTTGGCCTGAACGATTCCGGTGGTGCTCGTATCCAGGAAGCAGTTGACGCTCTGGGCGGTTACGGCAAGATCTTCTTTGAAAACACCTGCGCATCCGGTGTTGTTCCTCAGATCTCCGCAATCATGGGTCCTTCTGCAGGCGGCGCTGTTTACAGCCCGGCTCTGACCGACTTCATTTACATGGTAAAGAACACTTCCAAAATGTTCATTACCGGCCCGGCAGTTGTTAAATCCGTTACCGGCGAAGAAGTTACCCAGGAAGAACTCGGTGGCGCTATGACCCACAACCAGACTTCCGGCGTTGCTCACTTTGCGGCAGAAAACGATGAGGACTGCATCAAACAAATCCGTCATCTGTTAAGCTTCCTCCCGTCCAACAATATGGAAACTGCTCCGATTATGGAAACTGGTGATGATCCTCAGAGAGCGGATATGTCCTTAAATACTATTATTCCGGATGACTCTAATCATCCTTATGATATGAAAGAAGTCATTAAGAGCATCGTTGATAATGGTGAATTCTATGAATCACAGCAATATTATGCGATGAACATTATTACCTGCTTTGCTCGCATGGATGGGCAGAGTGTGGGCATTATTGCCAACCAGCCGAAAGTTATGGCAGGCTGCCTTGACATCAACGCTTCCGATAAAGCTGCAAGGTTTATCCGCTTCTGTGATGCGTTTAACATTCCGCTTTTGAACCTGGTTGACGTTCCGGGCTTCTTGCCGGGTACTAACCAAGAATATGGCGGCATTATCCGTCACGGCGCTAAGATGCTTTATGCATATTCCGAAGCAACCGTTCCTAAAATTACTTTGATTACCCGTAAAGCGTACGGTGGTTCCTATATTGCAATGTGTGCTCAGGAACTTGGTGCTGATCAGGTTATTGCATGGCCTTCGGCAGAAGTAGCGGTTATGGGCCCGGCTGGTGCAGCTAACATTATCTTCCGTAAGGATCCGGATGTTGCAGCAAAAACAGCAGAATACATCGAAAATTTTGCAACTCCGTATCAGGCAGCCAGCAGAGGCATGGTTGATATGGTAATTCAGCCTAAGGATTCGCGCCCGGTTGTTATCAATGCTTTACGTATGCTTGAATCCAAACGCGAAAGCCGTCCGGCTAAAAAGCACGGCAATATTCCGCTGTGATGTAAAGGGGTGGAAGTTATGTCATTCTTTGGACTTTTTGGCAGCAAAAAGAAAGAACATACCGAAGAACAGCATGCAGCAGCACCTGCGGCAGCTCCAGCTCCGCAGGCCGCCCCGCCAGATGTTCAGCAGGATATAATGGCCGCTATTAGTGCAGCTGTATATGTAGTAATGTATAGTAGTGAAAATACAACGGCTAAAGTGGAAATTAAACATCCATCACTTTTATGGGCACAGACCGGCCGTTTAAGCCTTATGGAAAAAAGGCAGGCATGCTATTAAATTTACTTAATTTTTTATGACGATAATAGGCGGACATTTAACTGGCCGTAAAATGAAAATTATAAAAATTTTAAGCAAATTATTATAATGTATAATATGGCGAAATCGGCCTGTTTAGTGTCTGGAAAGAGGTGAAATTATGTTTGGTTTAGATATTACCTTTCCGGCATTTATGTCGATTGTTGCGTTGATTTTCTTAATTGCTATCAGCTGTGTTAATGAAAAAATCAATGTTGGTTTTTTGGGCATTGGCTTAGGGCTTTTGGTAGGTGGCCTTTTTGCGGATATTCCTGGTAATAAAGCTTTTGGTATGTTTGCTACCAGTACTTTTATGTTGTTGGCCAGCGTAACATTTATGTTCGGTATGGCGCAAACCAATGGCACGCTGCAAAAGTTGACAGACAAATCATTACGTTTATGTGGCGGTAATGTGGCACTTGTTCCTATAATGATTTTTGTTCTTTCCAATATTTTGGCAACTATTGGCCCGGGCAATATTGCCGCCTGTGCACTGATGGCGCCTTTAACAATGGCTATTGCTAATAAAATTAAAATGCCGATGTTTCTGATGACGCTTATCCTTGTAGGTTCTACAAACGGTGCAGCATTATCGCCGCTTGCGCCTACTGGCATCATTGGTAATACAATTATAGCGCAAAATGCAGAAGCATTAGGTATACCGGCAGATTATCTGTCTACTCTTGGTTGGAAAATTCATGTAAACAGTGAAATTGCTCAGGGCTTTGTTACTTTAATGGGCTTTTTACTGATGGGCGGTTTAAAATGGCTGCGCGAAACACGTGGTGCTGATCTTGATATTGATACTATCGCACCGAAGCCAGAACCGTTTACCAAACATCAATGGATTACTCTTATAGCTATGGTAGCCTTGGTAGTGTTAGTTGTAGTTCCTGGTCTTCCTGGCATTAAAGGTACTCTTCCGAAATGGATTGCTAACATAACGACTGATGTTGGTACCGTCGCATTTATTCTTTCAATTATTTTAATGTGCACCGGTTCTGGTGATAGCCAGAAAGCTATTAAAGTAATGCCTTGGGGCGTTATTATGATGGTTTGTGGTGTTATGATTTTGATTGAAGTTATGGATACAACCGGTGGTTTAAACTTCCTGGTTGATGTAATGACTAAAGTTTCCGGACCTGTTAGTATTACATTCTGGGTAACGCTTGTTGCAGCTATTATTTCTGCATATTCAAGCTCCTCCGGCGTTGTAATGCCTACATTCCTTTCTATGGCACCGGGTCTTGTACAGCTTACCGGCTGCGACCCGATCGCACTCTGCTCTTCAATTTGCGTAGGTGCACATCTTGTTGATACTTCTCCGCTTAGCGGCATGGGCGCTATGTGCTTGGCAGCTGCGGCAGATTACGAAGATGCAAGTGCATTGTTCCGTAAACTTCTTATTTGGGGTTTTTCAATGTCAATTGTTTCTGCAGTTATCTGCTTCGTATTCTTTGGTGTTTTAGGTTTATAAGTTTAAACAAATTGTTTCTCCTTAAAATTATTATATAGTGGTTTTATTGTAATTTCTGCGGTGTTAATGCAGGGAAGTGAAATATCCATACTTCGGCTCTTCAAATCTCAATTCTAACGAGTAGACAAATCTTACGAAGAACAAAGTATCTCACAAAATTAATTTGATTTTACAACGGTTGGATGCAGAGTATGCCTAAAGTAATTTTAAATTAACACAACACCGCTGAAATTTTTACTCCGGCTGTAGCAGAGGAATGCAGCCGGAGATTTTTTTATCTGTTGCCGGACATTAAAAAACTCCCGCCAATTTTGGCGGGAATTTTTCTTTTAAGGTTTTAAATTTTATGCCTTGATTTCAATTTCCATCAGGCAGTCGCCGCTTTCGATACGGCTGCCGGCCGCTACATGGATTTGCGATACAATGCCGCTGATAGGTGCGGCGATGGTGGTTTCCATCTTCATTGCTTCGGTTACGATAAGCGGGGTGCCTTTTTCGACAGCCTGGCCTTTTTCAACCAGCAGTTTAACAACGGAACCGGAAAGGGTTGCGCCGATTTCACCGGGGTTGGTTTTATCGGCTTTTTTGCGCGTTACGTTGGTAGATTTAACATTTCTGTCTTTAATATCGATTTCACGCGGCAGGCCGTTGAATTCGAAGAAGATGGTACGGATGCCGTCTTCGTTTGCTTCGCCTATCTGCAAAAGCTTGATAACGAGCATTTTGCCCTGTTCGATTTCAACTTTAATTTCTTCGCCGGTTTTCATGCCAAAGAAGAAGGTAGGCGTATCAAGTACGGAAACATCGCCGAATTCGGCATGGCGTACTGCCCAGTCGCTGAATACTTTCGGGTACAGGCAGTAGCTGCTTACAGCTTCGTCGCTGGTCGGAGCGCCCATTTCCGCAAGGCTGGTGCGTACTTTTTCAAAATCTGCCGGGGGCAGTGCAGCACCGGGGCGGCCTTCGATAGGTTTGCGCCCTTTAAGAATAATTTGCTGCAATTTCTGAGGGAAGCCCTGATACGGTACGCCCAGGCGGCCTTCAAAGAATTCTACAACGGAAGCCGGGAAGCTGAGAGAATCGCCTTTGGCGTAAATGTCTTCTTCGGTAAGGTCGTTCTGCACCATAAACAGTGCCATATCGCCAACCATTTTGGAAGACGGCGTTACTTTAATAATATCGCCGAACATCATGGAAACGCGGTGGTACATATCTTTAATGTCTTCCCAGCGTTCGCCGAGGCCTACTGCTTTAGCCTGCTGCTGCAGGTTGCTGTACTGGCCGCCCGGCATTTCGTGGATGTAAACTTCCGGGTTGGGGTAAGAAACGGTGTTGTCGATTGCTTTATAATACGGACGCACGCTTTCCCAATAACGGGACATTTCGTTAAGTGCGTTAATGTCAAGGTGCGGCTGGCGCGGATGGCCGGAAAGTGCGTAGTACAGGCTTGCACCGCTCGGCTGGGAAGTGCCGCCGCTCATAGCGCTCATGGCTACGTCAACAATATCTACGCCGGCGTCGATAGCGCGGGCATAAGTGTAAATGCTGTTGCCGCTGCCTTCGTGCGTATGCAGGTGGATAGGCACGTTAACGGCTTCTTTAAGGGCAGAAACAAGCTGGTAAGCTGCTTCCGGCTTCAAAAGGCCTGCCATATCCTTAATGCAGATGGAGTTTGCACCGGTTTTTTCCAGTTCTTTCGCCATGGTTACATAATATTTAAGGTCGTATTTATCACGGCGCGGGTCTAAAATATCGCCGGTGTAGCATAATGCAGCTTCGGCAAATTTTCCTGCGTCGCGTACAGCGTCCAGTGAAAGGCGCATGTTTTCAATACCGTTAAGGCTGTCGAATACGCGGAACACATCAACGCCGTTTTTCGCGCTGAGGCGGATAAATTCTTTAACAACATTGTCCGGATAGCTGGTGTAGCCAACGGCATTGGCGCCGCGCAGCAGCATCTGGAACAAAATGTTCGGGCATTTTTCGCGGAACTGGCGCAGGCGTTTCCACGGGCTTTCGTCAAGGAAGCGGTAAGCAACGTCAAAAGTTGCGCCGCCCCAGCATTCAAAGCTGAACAGGTTAGGCAGCTTGGCTGAGGTAGTGCCGATAACTTTCAGCATATCGTTGGTGCGCATGCGGGTTGCAAGCAGCGACTGGTGCGCGTCACGGAAGGTGGTATCCGTAAACAGCACTTCTTTCTGGTCCATAACCCATTTGGAAAGCCCTTCCGGCCCCTGCAAATCTAAAATCTGCTTGGTGCCGTCGGCAGGGGTGCCTTTAAACGCTTTGGGCAGGCTGAGCGGGGCAAATTCCGGTTTGGGCTGTACGCCTACATTGTTGTAGCCGTTAACGGTTACATCGGCAATGTAGTGCAAAAGCCTGGTGCCGCGGTCCAGCGTTTTCGGGAAGATGAAAAGTTCGGTGTTTTCATCAACAAACGAAGTATTGTAGCTGCCGTCAAGGAAACTGGGGTGAGCCAGTACGTTTTCAAGGAACAGAATATTGGTTTTAACGCCGCGGATACGGAATTCTTTTAAGCAGCGCAGCATTTTGGTAATGGCAATTTCGTGGGTAAGGCCGTGGGTGGTTGCCTTAACCAAAAGCGAATCGTAATACGGGGTAATAACGGAACCCGTAAAAGCATTGCCGCCGTCCAGACGCACGCCAAAGCCGCCGCCGCTGCGGTAGGCAATCAGCTTGCCGGTATCGGGCATAAAGTTGTTGGCCGGGTCTTCGGTGGTAATACGGCACTGAATGGCATGGCCGAAGCTGGTAATTTTGTCCTGTTCGGGAATGCCGATTTCCGGGCTGTGCAGGGAATAGCCTTCGGCAATTTTAATCTGGGTCTGCACAATATCAAAGCCGGTAATTTCTTCGGTAACGGTATGTTCAACCTGAATACGCGGGTTAACTTCAATAAAGTAGAAGTTGCCGTCCGGGGTAACGAGAAATTCAACCGTACCGGCGCTGAGATAATTAACGTTTTTCATCAGCTTAACGGCTGCGTCGCAGATTGCCTTGCGCAGTTCGGGCTTAAGCGAAAAGGCCGGGGCAATTTCTACCAGTTTCTGGTGGCGGCGCTGTACGGAGCAGTCACGCTCGAACAAATGTACAATGTTGCCCTGCGTATCGCCCAAAATCTGAACTTCAATATGTTTCGGGCTTTCAAGGTATTTTTCAAGGTAAATTTCATCACTGCCGAAAGCCTTCAGTGCTTCGGATTTAGCCATGTTGTATACGGTTTCCAAATCTTCGTTGCTGTTTACCATGCGCATGCCGCGCCCGCCGCCGCCGTTAACGGCTTTAAGCATAACGGGGAAGCCGTGCGCCTGCACAAAACGGTAAACATCTTCAACGCTGTCAATCGGGCCGTCGCTGCCCGGAATCATCGGAATGCCGGCAAGCTTGGCCTGTTCGCGCGCGTTAACTTTGTCGCCGAACATAATAAGGTGTTCAAGGCGCGGGCCGATAAAGATAATGCCTTCTTCGGCGCAGCGTTTTGCAAGGTCGCTGTTTTCGCTTAAAAAGCCGTAGCCGGGATGGATGGCGTCTACATCGTGCTCATGCGCGATACGGATAATGTCTTCAATATCAAGGTAAGCATCGATAGGGCCTTTGCCTTCGCCGACAAGGTAGGCTTCGTCAGCTTTGTTGCGGTGCAGTGAAAGTGTGTCTTCTTTTGAATAAATTGCTACTGTGCGGATGCCAAGTTCGTTGCAGGCACGGAAAACGCGGATAGCGATTTCGCCGCGGTTGGCAACCAGTACAGACTTAATTTTTTGCATAGTATACCCTCCTTCGGATAGCACTGTACCTATTTTATTAAAAAAAGTTACTAATTGCAATGGTTTCAGCGTAAGTATTTCTGTATACAGAAAAACATAACGGCATGCAGGGAAACATGCCGTTTAAAACAGTTAATTTTTTAAATATTTGTCAAAAAAGGCGGTAATAACATCAAGCACCAGCTGCTGAACCCAAAACGTGCTGCATAACAAAGCCGCCTTAAAATAATGTACATATTTATTATAATACTGCTTTATTATGCGTGGCAAATTGCAGGCAGCAGGAAAGGTGCGTCTGATAAAAAAGAGTTTGGCATTGTGCCAAACTCTTTTTGCGTATATGCAGTTAATTTTGCAGATGTCACTCCAGCAAATTATTCTTGCGCCAGCCTTCGCTTTTCCAGCGGTAAATAAATACCAGCGCGCGCAGGCATTCATCAAGGCACATGGCAAGCCATACGCCCACCAGGCCCCATCCAAGGTGCAGGCCAAAGAACCACGCGCCAAGCGTTGCCACGCTCCACATGGAAACAAGCCCCGTCGTTACCGGCCATTTAATATCGCCCGCCGCCTGCAAACTCATAACCATTACCATGTTCACGGCGCGCCCTGCTTCTAAAAACACTTCTATTAAAAAGATGTGCCGCCCAAGCTCCAGCACTTCGGGGTTATCGGTAAAAATGCCGTAAATACTGTCGCTGTTAAAAAACAAAAGCAGCGTTACCGTGGTGCTGATGGTAACGGCAATGCGGATTGTTTTCCATACGCGCTGTTCAACGGCGTCCAAATCGCCCGCGCCGATTAAAAAGCCAACGATAATCTGCGTTGCCATGGCAAGCGCCTGTGAATAGATGTAGGAAAACATGGCGATGATGTAGGCGTAAATTTTGGTGGTAATAACCACAATGCCCATTACGTTAACAAAGCGCATAATAACCATCTGCGAAATCTGGTAGGAAAGCGATTCGCCGCCGGAGGGAAGCCCCAGGTACAAAATTTTATACAGCGTGCTTTTGGGGAAGGGGCGCAGGTATTTAAGCGAAAGGCGGATATCAATAAATTTGCGGAAAAAGTATAAAATTAAAAGCAGCCCCAGCACCTTGCTGGTGTTGGTGGATATGGTTACGCCCAAAACGCCGAGCGACGGTATCGGCCCCAGGCCGTGAATTAAAATGCAGTTGCCTGCGATATTGATAAGGTTCATCACTACGGAGGTAATCATGGTGATTTTTAAAAGGGAATAGCCGCGGAAGAACGAAATAAAAGAGATATAGGCAGACTGCACTACTATAAAAAGCCCTATGTAGCGCAAAAAGAGCGAGGCTTCGGCCCAGATGTCTGCCGGTACATCCAAGAGGCTTAAAAAGAAACCGTCAAAAATAAACAGCGCCGCGCTGATAATAACACCGAAAACCATATTGGCAAGCAGGGCAACGGTGCAGACTTCGGCAACTTTTTCGCGGTTGCCCGCGCCGCGGTGCTGGGCAATTAAAATGGTAGCCGCCATGCTGATTACGCTTAAAGCGAGTATAACGATATTAATAATCTGGTTGGCGTTGCCTACGGCGGCAACAGAGTGTTGCGAGTAATGGCTGAGCATGAACTGGTCGACATTGCCGACCATCATCTGCAAAAGTATTTCAATAAAAATTGGCCAGGTCATTTTAAAAACGGAAAGTTTTTGCGTGCCTTCGGCGTTTTTTACTGCGGACATGATTGTGCTCCTTATTTTTAAAAGTTTTTAAACAGAGAAAATAACTATATTATAGCAGTTTGCATTGTATTTACAAGCAGAAAAGTGTAAAATAAACAGCAAAAAAATAAATTCGCAAAAGTCTGAAAAAATGAAGTTAACCATAAATACATAAAAGGTTGACAATAAAAACGGCAAAACTTATAATTAAAAAGTAAAGGTGTGGTGAACTATGTTAAAACTTATCAGGACATTATCAGAATACAACGGCCCGACTTATGACGGTGCGGTAATGGCAAGAGCTGTTATTAAAGCATCCGCGCTGGAAAGCGGAGATTACTCAACGCGCCCGGTAAAAATGGCGCCGCCGCGCATGGGCATTATCGAGGCTTATAAAGAAGGCGCGGCTTCGCTGACGGTAACGCTTCTGCGCCCGCTGGTGCGTGCCGGTGAAATGCCGGAAACGGTGCCGCAGGGTGAAAAACAGCTGAGCTTTGTTATTGATAAGCCGGAAATTAACGCTTATCTTGATGCCGTGGATGACACTAATTCCATTCACCGCGGCGAAAACCCCGTTGTACCGGGGCTGTGCATGATTGAGCATTTGTGGCGCGCTTTAAATAAGCCGCTGCCGCTGAACTGGGACGTTAAATTTAAAATGCCTGCTTTTGCGGGAGAACAGATTGACATATACAAAAACGGCGCGTCGCTTGACGGTTACTGCGGCGGGCGCGAGCTGTTTACGGTAGGTATAAAGGAGAGTTAAAACAATGAATGGCACAAACAGGCCGGACGGTGTCCGCGAGATGGTAAAAATGGCGCTTTTAATGGCGATGAACTGCGTATCGGCGTATGTAATAATTCCGCTGCCGTTTTCGCTGTCGCCAATATCGCTGCAAACGGTGTTTGTAAATCTTTTGGGCTTTTTGCTTACGCCGCGGCAGGTGCTTATTACCATGTGCGCATACCTTTTAATGGGGCTTGCGGGGCTGCCGGTGTTTACGGGCGGTACGGCAGGGCCCGGCAAACTGTTTGGGCCTACCGGCGGATATATTTTCGGCTTTTTGGTAGCGGCGCTTATCATCAGCTGGCTGCGCGGCAATAACTATGGCTTTAAGCGTTGCGCATTTTTGGGCGTTGTTATTGGCATACCGGTAATTTACCTTCTGGGCGTGGCGCAGCTTAAATTCATTACCGGCATCGGTTGGGAAGAAGCCGTTGTTACCGGTGCTTTGCCGTTTATTCCGATGGATATTGTTAAGTGCATAGCGGCGGCGTATATTACGGCGCCCATTCAAAGAGCGATTGGCGGCGGGCGCTGATGGAGAAGGTTTGTTTAATTGGCGGGCTGCGCAGCTATATTGGGCTGACGGGCGGTGTGTACAGGCATGTGCCGGCAGAGCTTTTGGGCGCAGCGGTGCTGAAAGCGGTAACGGAAAAATATAATGTTGTGCCGCAGCAGATAATTTGCGGCAACGGCGTGGGCGCGGGCGGCAACATTGCGCGCCTGGCGGCATTGGAAGCAGGGCTGCCGGAAAGCATACCTGCCGTAAGCGTGGATGTGCAGTGCGGCAGCGGGATGGAAGCCGTGGCAATGGCGGCGGCAAAAATTGAAGCAGGCGAAGCAGATGTAATTATTGCCGGCGGGTTTGAAAGCACATCTACCCAGCCGCGGCGCGGCTACAACGCCAACCACCCCGATTATAAGGGCGAAGAAACTTACAGTGTGGCCAAGTTCATGCCGGGCATTCACCGCGAAACGGTTATGCTGGAGGGCGCGGAACTTACGGCAGAGCGTGAGCACATCAGCCGTGCGGAAAGCGACCCCTGGGTTCTGCGCAGCCATAAGCTGGCGGCACAGGCAGCGGCAGACGGCGCGTTAAGCGATATTATAGTGCCGTGCTTCGGCGCTGTGCGCGATGAAGGCATACGCCCCAAAATGAGCCAGCGCCTTTTGGACAGGCTGCCCTGCGTTTTGGAAGGCGGCAGATTTACCAATGCTGCCAATGCCTGCCTGACTAATGACGGCGCGGCGTTTGTGCTGCTGGCAAGCGAAAGCTATGCCAAAGCGCATAACCTTGCGGTGCAGGCCAAAGTGCTGCACAGCGCGGCAGCGGGCGGCGACCCATTGGTAAGCCCCAAAAGCGCAATTCTTGCGCTTAATGCGCTGCTGCAAAGGGCAGGGCTTTCGCATACGCAGATAGACTGTTTTGAACTGAACGAAGCCTTTGCCGTTATCGACGTTATGTTCAGCCGTACCTTTCCGGGGCATGAAGACGGCTATAATGTTTTCGGCGGCGCGCTGGCGTACGGGCACCCTTACGGCGCATCGGGAGCAATTATTTTGCTGCACCTGTTAAAATCGCTGCAAAAGCGCGGCGGCAGGTTCGGTGCGGCATCCGTAGCGGCGGCTGGCGGCGTTGGCACGGCACTTTTGATTGAGAGATGTTAATATGGACTATTTGCAGTTAATTGCAGAAAAGCCGCCCGAAAAGGCGGCTTTAATAACAGAAGAACATACTTATACCTACGGCGAACTTGCCGCCCTGGCGCGTGAACGCAGAAAAACGGCGGGCGGCGCACGCAGGGTGTATTTTATAAAAAAATCCGCGATAGCGCAGCAGCTTATTGAGTTTATTGCCTTTGCCGGAACGGACAATGTGCCGGTGCTGGCACCGCAGGAAGCGGATACGGAGCATTTAAAAGATATTGTGCCGCCGCCTGAAGCCTGCATGGGAGCCATGACGAGTGGCACAACCGGCAGGGCCAAAGTGCTGTTCCGCACTTATGAAAGCTGGGCAGGCTTTTTTGAGGAGCAGAACCGCGTGTTTGGCATAACGCCGGACAGCTGCATGTTTGCGCAGGGCAGCCTGGCTTTTACCGGCAACCTTAATTTATATATGGGTGCGCTTTATGCAGGTGCTTCGGTGGCTGCGGCCGGTAAATTCCGCCCGCGCCTGTGGCAGGAAATGATTTTAAAGCACAGCTGCGATGTTGTTTATTTAATACCAACCAAACTGCGCCTTTTGGCGCGCGGCTGCAAAACGCCGCTGAACTGCGTTAAAAGCATTATTGCCGGTTCGCAGGGGTTTGATAAAAACGATTTGGACGCAGTAAAAGCCGTACTGCCCAATGCGGAAATGACGCTGTATTACGGCGCGAGCGAGTTAAACTATATAACTTACATTAAAGACAGCGAAATGACCGGCGACCGCACGTTAATAGGCCGTCCGTTTAAGGGCGTTGGCGTAAGCGTGCGCGGCGGTGAAATTTATATTGACACCAAATTTCACGTTGCCGGCGTAAAATGCCCGGCAACGCTTGGTGACTGCGGCAGCATTGATGAAAACGGCATGCTGCACTTTCTGGGGCGGCGCGATGATATGTATAATATTAACGGCATTAAAGTTTCCGGCTTGAAGGTTGAAAGCGCGCTGCTTGACTGCGACGGCGTGGAAGATGCGGCGGCGCTTGCAGAAAAAAGCGGCGGCAAAGATTTGCTGACGGTGTTTGTAGTTGGCCGTGGGCTGAATAAAACCGGACTTTTGCAGAAGCTGCACGGCAAACTTACGGAGCATGAACTGCCCAAGCGCATAATTTTTACGGACGCCCTGCCGAAAAACGAAAGCGGCAAAACGGACAGGAAAAAGCTGCAAACCATGTTATAAAAAAAGAAAACCTTGTTGTTTAAATTAAACAGCAAGGTTTATTTTTATACTTTTTACAGCGCTGTGCCTTTAGCGGGCATGGTAAATTTTGCGGTATCAATTTCTTCCAGTTTCAGCAGCGCTAGTTTTTTAGCCAAACCGCCTGCGTAGCCTGTCAGGCTACCGCTTGTGCCAACTACACGGTGGCAGGGCACAATAATGCTTATGGGGTTATGCCCAACCGCGCCGCCAACTGCCTGTGCGGACATCCGTTTTAAGCCTCTATGCGCGGCAAGCTGCGCAGCAAGTTCGCCGTAAGTAGTGGTTTGGCCATAGGGAATTTGCAGCAACAGCTTCCATACTTCTTTGCGGAAGGCTGTTCCTTCCAAATTTAGCGGCGGCGTAAAATCCGGCCTGCGGCCGCCAAAGTAAATATCCAGCCAGCGCACGGCTTCATCAAAAACCGGCAGAGTTTTGGCTGCGGCAGTTTCCGCCAGCCCTTCGGCAAAATATTTTTGCCCGTCAAACCACAGCCCGGTTAAGGAAGTACCGTCGCTGGCCATGGTTATGCCGCCTAATGGCGATTTATAAAAACAGGTGTATAACAAAGCGTATCACCTCTCTTAAAATTTGCTTTGCCAAAATTGATATTTTAGTGTTTATAAGCACTGCGCGGCGTTTTTATATAAATTTGCCGGTAACGCTTGCAGGTGCAGCTTTAATCTGCGCGGGCGTGCCGCAGGCAACAACTGTGCCGCCTTCATTGCCGCCGCCCGGCCCCATGTCTATGATGTAGTCGGCGTTTCTGATAACATCAAGGTCGTGCTCGATAACGATAACGGTTGCGCCGCTGTCAATCAGCCGCTGGAATACGTCCAGCAGCGTTCTTACATCAAGCGGGTGCAGCCCGATGGTTGGTTCGTCGAAGATGAAAACGGCGTCGCTCTGGCTTTTGCCCATTTCGCTGGCCAGTTTCAGCCTTTGCGCTTCGCCGCCCGAAAGGCTTGGTGTTTCTTCGCCGAGCGTAAGGTAGCCGAGCCCCAAATCTTTTAAAACCTGCAAACGCTGGCGCACGGTTTTTAAATCCGCACAGGCGGTAAGCGCGGTGCTGATGTCCATGTCCATTAAATCAGGCAGGGAGCAGTACTGCCCATTGGCGGCCAGGTATTTTACTTTGGCGGCGTCTTTGCCGTAGCGGCTGCCGCGGCAGTCCGGGCAGGGTATTTCCACGTCCGGCAGAAACTGCACGTCAAGGTTAATTACGCCGGTGCCGTCGCAGGTGGGGCAGCGCAGCTTGCCGGTGTTGTAGGAAAAATCGCCTGCTTTAAAGCCGAGCGTTTTGGCGTCTTCCGTTCTGGCAAAAATTTTGCGCAGTTCGTCATGCACGTTGGCGTAGGTTGCAACGGTGGAGCGCACGTTAATGCCAATTGGCGTGGCGTCAATAAGTTTTACGCTGCGTATGCCGTCGGCCTGCACATTAAGCACGTGCTCCGGCAGCTTTTGCCCGCTTGTGGCGGCGGCAAGCCCGGGCACAAGGCTTTCTAAAATAAGCGTTGTTTTGCCGCTGCCGCTTACGCCGGTTACAACGGTAAGCCTGCCTTTGGGTATGTCAACAGCAAGCGGCTTTACGGTATGGATGGCGCCCGTTTCAAGGTGGATGTGCCCTGCGGCAAACATTTCTTCCGCTGCTGCCTGTTTGCGTATTACGGAGCTTTCCGCTTTTAAAAACGGTCCTATTTTGGAATTTTTATTCTTCGCAATTTCAGCTATGGTTCCTTCGGCAATAACCTGTCCGCCCTTGGCACCTGCTTCCGGGCCCATTTCAATCAGCCAGCCCGCTTCTTTTAAAATCTGGGTGTCGTGGTCAACCAGCACAACTGAGTTGCCGTCTGCCACCAAATCGTGCATAACGCCGGTAAGCCCAACAATGTTGGAGGGGTGCAGCCCTATGGAAGGCTCGTCAAGCACGTACAAAACGCCGGTGGTGCGGTTGCGCACGGCGCGGGCAAGCTGCATGCGCTGCCGTTCGCCGGTGGAAAGGGTGCTGCTTGCGCGGTCGAGCGTTAAATAGCCAAGCCCCAAATCCATCAGCCTTTTGGCAGCGGTTTGGAAGCTTTCGCAGATGCTGGCTGCCATGGGGCGCATTTCCGGCGGCAGGGTGCCGGGAACGCCGTTTACCCAGCCGGTAAGTTCTGTAAGCGTCATGCGGCAGGCTTCGTCAAGCCCAATGCCGCGCAGACGCGGGGCGCGTGCAGCGTTCGAAAGGCGGGAGCCGCCGCAGTCCGGGCAGGTTTCCTGTTTTAAAAATTTTTCCACGCGCTTCATGCCTTTTTCGTCCTTAACTTTGGCCAGCGCGTTTTGCACGGTGTAAACAGCGTTGTAGTAGGTAAAATCAAGTTCGCCTGCCTGGTTGCTGCTTTTGGCTTTGTAAAAAATATGTTTTTTCTCGGCAGGGCCGTGATAAACTATTTCTTTTTCTTCCGGCGTAAGGTCGCGGAAGGGCACGTTGGTGCGCACACCCATTGCCCGGCAGACATCGGTCATCAGCGACCACATCAGCGTATTCCACGGGGCAACCGCGCCTTCGTCGATAGTAAGGTTTTCATCCGGCACGAGGGCTGCAAGGTCAACGTTTCGCACTAGCCCGGTGCCGTCACAGGTGCGGCAGGCTCCCTGGCTGTTAAAGGCCAGCTCCTCCGCGCCGGGCGGCCAGAACCTGGCGCCGCATTCCGGGCAGGTAAGCTGCTGCTCGGCGGCAACGGCAAGCGCCGGCGGCACGTAGTGCCCGTTGGGGCAGCGGTGGCTTGCCAGGCGTGAAAACATCAGGCGCAGGCTGTTTAAAAGCTCGGTGCCCGTGCCGAAGGTGCTGCGTATGCCCGGCACGCCGGGGCGCTGGTGCAGTGCAAGAGCGGCAGGCACGTACAAAACTTCGTCCACCTGCGCTTTGGCGGCCTGCGTCATGCGGCGGCGCGTATAGGTGCTGAGTGCTTCCAGATAGCGGCGCGAGCCTTCGGCGTACAGCACGCCCAGTGCCAGCGAAGATTTGCCGCTGCCTGAAACACCGGCAATGGCCGTTATGGTGTTCAGCGGCACGTCAACATTAACGCTTTTTAAATTATGCACGCGCGCCCCGCGGATTTTAATTTTGTCAATCATGGTTTTCTCCTGTTAAAGCCTGCAAAGAACAAAACGGCGCATGGATATACCATGAGCCGCCTGTTGAAATTTTGTTATTTGTTAATCTGTCCGTCTACGCCTTTAACAAACCAGTCGATGGAGAGCAAATCCTTATCGGTAAGAGCCTGCCCTGCCGGTACGCGTTCTGCGCCGGTCTGGTCATACAGCGGGCCTGCAAAAACAACAAGTTTGCCGTCGATAATATTCTGTTTGGCAGCGTCAGCCAGTTTTTTTGTTTCGTCCGTTACAGCCTGGCCGTAAGGGGCAATATCTACAACTTTGTCTTTCATGCCGCCCCAGTAAGCGGAAGATTTCCAGGTGCCTGCCTGTACTTCTTTAATGGTTTTTTCGTAGTAGGGTCCCCAGTTCCAGATGGCGGAAGTAAGGGAAGCCTTCGGTGCGTTGGCAGACATATCCACGTTGTAGCCAATGCCGTAAACGCCGCGTTCTTCGGCAGCCTGCTGCGGGCCGGGGGTGTTCTGGTGCTGGGCAATAACGTCCGCACCGGCGTCAATCAGCGTTAACGCTGCCTGTTTTTCGGTTGAGGGGTTATACCAGGTGTTGGTCCACAGAACTTTTACTTTAGCGTCCGGGTTAACGCTCTGCACGCCAAGGGTAAAGGCGTTAATGGCGCGGATAACTTCCGGAATCGGGAATGCGGCTACAAAGCCGATGGTGTTGGTTTTGGTCTGTTTGCCCGCAACAATGCCGGTTACGTAGCGCGCTTCATACATGCGGCCAAAGTAAGTGCCAACGTTGGGCGCGGTTTTAAAACCGGAGCAGTGCAGGAAGGTAATATCAGGGAATTTTTTGGCTACGTTAATGGTGGGGTCCATATAACCAAAGCTGGTGGTGAAGATGATTTTGTTGCCCTGTGCGGCAAGCTGGTTGATAACACGCTCGGAGTCGGCGCCTTCGGGTACCGATTCCATAAAGGAAGTTTCTACATCGGGCATGTTTTTGGCAACGTACTGGCGGCCGAGCTCATGCGCCATGGAATAGCCGCCGTCTTTGGCGGAACTTACATAAACAAAAGCGGCCTTGGTTTTGCCTGCGGCTGCTTCGTCTTTTTTATCGCCGCCGCAGCCGGCTAAAAGCGCGCCGCATGCCAGCATGGCAATAAGGGAACAAGCAAGGAATTTTTTCATTGTTTAACCTCCGTCCGTAATTTTATATTTTAATTGTAGCAATTTGCAGCCTAAAGTGCAATAACTACGGCGGCAACACGCAACATTTTGTGAAAAAACTATAAAGGGCTTGTCAAAAAAGGCTTTTAAAGCGATAATTATAATGAGTATTTATTTTTAGGATTAGGACGGCGCGTATGTCAGAAAATAACGGCAGTACAGGCAATAAAAAATTTTTAAAGGGCACGTTAATACTTACGGCTTCCAGTATGGTGGTTAAGGTTATCGGCTCCGTAAACTGGATTATTCTATCGCGCATTCTGGGCGGCGAAGGTATTGGGTTGTACCAGATGGGCTTTCCGATTTATTTAATGGCGATAACGGTATCGTCGGCAGGCATACCGGTGGCAATTTCCATTATCACTGCCGAAAAAGTTGCGGAAAACGACTTTTTCGGCGCTAAAAGGGTGTTTAACGTATCGCTGCGGCTGCTTTTTATCAGCGGCCTGGTGTTCTCGTCGGCGCTATGGTTCGGCGCAGGCTGGCTTATCGAAAACCACTGGATTCGCGATGCCCGTGCTTATTATTCCATTATCGCGCTGGCGCCGGCAGTATTTTTTGTAACCTTCCTGGCCAGCTTCCGCGGTTATTTGCAGGGCTGGCAGATTATGATGCCGACGGCGGCTTCCGAAGTTGTGGAGCAGCTGATGCGCGTTGTTACTATGATTGTGTTTGCCTACATGTTTATGCCTTACGGGCTTGAATATGCGGCAGGCGGCGCAAGCATGGGCGCGGGCGTTGGTGCGTTCTGTGCGCTGCTGGTGCTGATGTGGTTTTACGCACGGCTCAAGCGCAGCCTGAAGGATAAAATGCAGGGCGCGGTGGCGGCCAAAAAGCCGGAAGCGGCGGGCAAAATTATTATGCGCCTGCTTAAACTGGCGCTGCCGGTATCGCTTTCGAGCCTGATGCTGCCGGTTGTGGCAAACCTTGATTTGCTGATTGTGCCGCAGCGTCTTGAAGCGGCGGGGTTCAGCGTCGGGGAATCGACGGAGCTGTTTGGTTATTTAACTGGCATGGCGGTGCCGCTTGTTAACCTTGCAACTATTTTTACGGCGGCCATGACGATAAACCTTGTGCCTGCCATTTCCGAATCGCGCACGTTAAAGGACGCGGCCGGCATTAAGTCCAAGATAAGCACGGCTTTCCGCGTGGCAATGATTATAACCATGCCGTGTTCCGTGGGGCTGTACTTTTTGGCGGGCGATGTTGCGGCCTTAATTTACAATGCACCGGGAGCGGCGGGGGCAATCCGCACCATGAGCTTCGGTATTTTCCTCTTGGGGCTGCACCAGATAAGCACCGGCATTTTGCAGGGGCTTGGCAAAACCGCACTGCCTGTTATTGCCATGATACTTGCCGCAGCCATTAAAGTTTGCTTAAGCTGGGTTCTTACCGCACGGCCGGAGCTGGGCATTAATGGCGCTTCGCTGGCAACGCTTGCCGATTTTGGCATTGCGGCGCTGCTTAATATGGTATTTATTTATAAACATGCACATTATTCGCTGAGCCTTGACGGCATTTTTAAACCGGCGCTTGCCTCGGCGCTGATGGGCGCAGCCGTGTACGGCGTGCTTGTGGCGGCGCAGGGTTTTGGCGCGTGGGCCATTCTTGCGGCAATGATTGTTGCCGTGCCGGTTTATGCTGTTGCCCTGGCAGGCTTCGGCGGCCTTACCAAAGAAGACCTGGAGGACATTCCCTTTATCGGCCGCAGGGTGCTGGCAGTGGGCAGGCGTTTTGGTTATTTTAAATAAGAGGGCATAAAAATGAAAAGCAGCAAGTTTTATACATTCACCCTTCCCAATGGCAAAAGCTATAAAATACCTGCGCTTATGTTTAAGGCAGGCGCAGTATTTGCGATAGCCGCCGTATGCTTTGGCGTTTACGCGGCGTTTGCCTTTGTGCGCTACCATGCGCAGCAGCAGGAATTTGCCGAGTACCGTGCGCATAAGGCAGAGTACGAAAAACGCATGCAGGGGCTTTTGGATGATAACGAAAAAATGCTGCGCGACATAAACGAAATGGCTACTTTGGAAAGCCGACTGCGCCGCGCGCTGATACGCGACCCGGAAGCAGGAATGAAGCTTGCCGCGCCGCAGCAGGAGAGTGCTCCGGCGGACGTTAAGCCCGGCTACACAGGGCAGGGCGGCCCGGCAGAATTTGGCATGATAGAAATGCTTGACATTTTAACCGTGCAGAACAAAAACATAAAACAGCAGATTGACGATAAGAAAACTTCCATGAAAGAGCTGCTTCTGGCAATGGGAAAACGCAGCAATTCGCTGAATGCTTTTCCTGATTTATGGCCGGGTGAAGGCGGCACGATCAGTTCGCCTTACGGCGGGCGCACGGCGCCGGTTGGCGGCGGCTATGACTGGCATCCGGGCATTGATATTGCCGTTGATTTCGGTACGGCTGTATATGCTTCGGCAGCCGGTACGGTAGAACAGGCAGGCTGGAACGGCGGCTACGGACGCTATGTAAAACTTGACCACGGCAACGGCTACGAAACAGCGTACGGGCATATGAGCGGCATTGCCGTAACGGAAGGCGAAGCCGTGCGTAAAGGCGATATTATCGGTTTTGCAGGCAGCAGCGGTTACAGCACCGGCCCGCACATCCACTTTGAAGTGCTGGTAGACGGGCAGTTTGTAGACCCCATGTATATGTTAAGCAGTAAATAATCCGCATAAGCGGAAAATATAAAATAATTAAGCGGAGGCGATTTTATGAAAAAATTTATTTTGCTATTGACCACGGTTTTAACGCTGGCTTTTGCTGCAAGCTGCTTTGCAACCGAAAACAGCAGCGCGCTGAATGATGCGGAAGGTTCTGCACAGAAGGTTATTACCGCGCTGGTTGCCAGCGACACTTTGGGCTACAAGGATGCTGAAAAAGCAATGTCGGCAGACCTTGCCAAACAAATGAACGTTAACACTTTTATTGCTATGCAGCGTCAGGTGCAGGAAAAATTCGGCAAACATAAGGAAACCAAGTTCTTTTCGTTTGAACGTTTTGACAAAGCCGACCGCCTTACCTACATTGCAGGTTTTTCTAAAGAACCTGCCGTAAGCATTGTGTTTACGCTTGACAAAAAAGGAAAAATTACCGAGTTCAGCCTGGCTGCACTGGAAGTACAGCAAAACGAAGAACAATAAAATATTTTGCGGGCATGCGCCAATAGCGTGTGCCTTTTCTTTTTGCAGGAATACGTTAAATTTGGCAGTTTTCAGCTAAAATTTAACATATCCTTAATGGCGGCTGAATAATCCTCCGTTATAATCAGAGTATCTTGTAATACGTTTGATTTGGAGGAGTAAAAATGACTAATCTGAATGAAAAAATTTCCCGCAGAAAATTTTTACAGCTTACAGCCGGTGCTGCCATCGGCGCCGCTATGCTTAATGTGCCGGGCATGACCTTTGCCGCAGGCGCAAAAGTAAAAGCCGCAAATTACAATAAGCTGCCTGACGCAGTGCCTCTTGCCAAAGATGCGGAACTGGTGCAGCTTTCGTACAAAAAAATTCAGGATGCAGTCAGCAGCATTAAAGACAGCACTTTAAGAAGCATGACGGCAGAAATTATCAATAACCCCAATCCGGCATTTATGGAAAATTATCAGCTGCCGGGCAGCAAACGCGCGCTGTACAATAAGCTGGCAGCTGCCGGTTTGCTTGATACCTCCAAAATTTCCGCCGAACAGCTGCTGCCTCCGTACAGCGGCAAGCTGCCGCAACCGTTCTATTCCGCACCGGGCAGCGGCTACGCAAGCCACCATGCTTATCCGGGCGGGCTGGCAACGCATACGGCCGCTAACCTGTGCATTTCCGAAGGCATTTACAATACCTATAAGGACATTTTTAACAGCGACATCAGCCGCGATATTATCATTTCCGCACAGGCGCTGCACGATTTGGCAAAACCGCTGGTATTTCAGTGGCAGAAAGACCAGGCTTCGCTGCCTGAATACACCATTGCCGCTACCGGCGCACACCATATTTTAAGTATTGCCGAAGTTATTTACCGCGGGTTCCCGGTGGAAGAAATTGTTGCTCAGGCCTGCGCACATACCATTCCGACAGGCAAAGACGAGCAGGTTGTTGCCGGTTACTTAAAGGCAGCTGCCATTATCGCCGGTAAGGATGCCGTAAAACTCGGCCTTGTAAACAGCGACAACACAATTCCTACTCCGCATAAGCAGGAAGGTTACATTGTAAGCCTCGGCGACCACGACTTTGTACTCAGCAGCCCGGCCTGCCAGAAATCCGTTGCTATTCTTAAACAGATTGCAGCCAAAGATTACGGCATGACGAAAGCAGAGCTGGAAGGCGAACATTTCAACCGCTTCCGCAACTATATCGGCGCGCAGTATTCCATGATGTATATCGACAGCCTTGCATCTACCAAAAACGGCATGGAAAGAATCCGCCAGGCAGTGAAGAACGTAATTGTTAAATAAGCCTGCGGTGCTTGACAAACGATTGAAGTAGCATTATTATAATTATACAAACGGTTAAATAACCACCAATGGTTAACGAAATTAGGGCGTGTTGCAGCACGTCCTTTTTTCATGCAAAAAATAAAGCCGTACAGTTGCAGCTGTACGGCAAAATGTTACTTTTTATTATTTGTGTTTGTTGAGCCACCATGAAAAGTAAGCTACAATAAAGCCGACAAATAATGGAGCAAGTAACAGCTCCACGAGACGGTTAAATAACACCTCCAATAGCTAACACCTCCTTTCAAAATTGGGAGGCGTTCAATATTATAGCATACGAATATCTGATTGAAAAGATAAAAACGCCATCAGGAATAATTGGTAATTACTCCCGGTGGCGTTTAAAAATTTTTAAATATTTTATTTTTTGCTTGCCGCTACATCGCTGAAGGCTTTTTCGGCGGCAGCGATGGTTTTCTCAATATCTTCCGGCGTATGGGCCAGCGAGATAAAGTTGGTTTCAAACTGGGAAGGCGGCAGGTAAATGCCCTGTTCCAGCATGCTGTGGAAGTAGATGCGGAAGGCATCCAAATCACTGGTAGCAGCAGATGCGTAATCCGTAACAGGTTTATCGTTAAAGAATACGGTGAACATGGAACCGAGGCGGTGGCACTGTACGGGCACGCCTGCTTTTTCTGCTGCGCGCTGCAGGCCGCCAACCAAAATGGCTGTGTGGCTTTCAAGCGCTTCACATACATTGTGTTCCTCCATGTAGGTAAGGTTGGCAATACCGGCAGCCATAGCCAGCGGGTTGCCGCTTAAGGTGCCTGCCTGGTACATGGGCCCGACAGGTGCAACCATTTCCATAATGGCGCGTTTGCCGCCGTAGGCAGCTACCGGCAATCCGCCGCCGATAACTTTGCCTAAGCAGGTAATATCCGGGTCGATGCCGTATAAGCCCTGCGAGCCGCCCTGCGAGGAGCGGAAGCCTGACATAACTTCGTCGCAGATGAGAAGTGCACCGTATTGTTTGGTGATTTCGCGTATTTTGGCAAGGTAGCCATCGTGCGGAAGCACAAGGCCCATGTTGCCGGGGGTGGGTTCCATAATAACGGCGGCAATGGTTTCGCCCTGGGTGTGGAACACTTCTTCCAGTGCGGCTTCGTCGTTAAACGGAATGGTAATGGTGTTGGCGGCAACGTTTTTCGGTACGCCCGGGCTGTCGGGTACGCCAAGCGTTGCAGCACCGCTGCCTGCTTTAACGAGCAGGCTGTCGTGATGGCCGTGGTAGCAGCCGATGAATTTAACAATGTTGTCGCGTCCGGTATAGGCGCGTGCCAGGCGCAGTGCGCTCATAGTGGCTTCGGTACCGCTGTTTACCATGCGTACCATGTCCATGGAAGGAACAAGGCGGCATACGAGTTTTGCAAGTTCTGTTTCGGCAAGTGTCGGTGCGCCGTAGGAAGAACCTTTTTCAGCAGCTTTTTTAATGGCTTCGGTAACAACTGGGTGCGCGTGGCCCAACAGCAGCGGGCCGTAGCTTAAAACGTAGTCGATATATTCGTTGCCGTCGATATCGGTAAGTTTGCTGCCTGCGCCGCCGGCAATAATGGGCGGTACGCCGCCTACGCTGCGGAAGGAACGCACAGGGCTGTTAACGCCGCCGGGAATATATTGTTTTGCTTCTTCAAAAGCGGCTTCGGATTTTGCGTGCTGCATGTCGTCCTCCTATTCTCCGCGCAGCCAGCGTGCTGCGTCAAGGGCGTGGTAGGTAATAATCATTTTGGCACCGGCGCGTTTAAAACCGGTAAGGGTTTCCATAACAATGCGTTTTTCGTCAATCCAGCCTCTTTCGGCAGCTGCTTTAACCATAGCATATTCGCCGCTTACGTTGTAAACGCATAGCGGGCGGTTAAAGGTGTCCTTTACGCGGCGGATGATGTCCATAAAGGCCAGCGCCGGTTTAACCATAACAATGTCGGCGCCTTCTTCAATATCAAGTTCAACTTCGCGCAGTGCTTCGTCGCTATTGGCAGGGTCCATCTGGTAGCCTTTGCGGTCGCCGTGTTCCGGTGCGGAATCGGCTGCGGCGCGGAACGGGCCGTAATAAGCGGAAGCGAATTTTGCGGAATATGCCATAATGGGGATATTGGTAAAGCCTTCTTCGTCAAGCGCGGTGCGGATGGCTTTAACGTAGCCGTCCATCATATTGGAAGGGGCGATAATATCGGCGCCGGCCCTGGCGTGGGACACCGCAACTTTGGCTAAAAGCGGCAGGGTTGCGTCGTTATTAACGGTGCAGCCGTTTTCCAGTACGCCGCAGTGGCCGTGTTCGGTGTATTCGCACAGGCATACGTCGGTAACGATTACAAGGTCGGGGTATTTTTCTTTAATCAGGCGGCAGGCCTGCTGTACAGGTTCTTCCATGTCCCAGGCGCTGCTGCCGGTGGCGTTTTTGTAAGAAGGAATGCCGAACAGGATAACTGCCGGGATTTTCAGTTCGGTAATTTCGTCCAGCACTTCCGGCAGGCGGTCGAGCGACCAGTGATAGTTGCCGTGCAGGGATTCGATTTCGTGTTTAACGTTTTTGCCGGGAACGACAAAAAGCGGATAGATTAAGTCATTGACGGAAAGTTCTGTTTCGCGGATCATGCTGCGCAGGTTTTCGGTTGCGCGTGTGCGGCGCGGGCGGTAAATGGGAAAGCCCATGGTGATCACTCCTTAATATAATAGCTTTTTATGGCATCCGTTAAACCGTCAATGGTAAAGGTACCGGCGGTTACGGCGGGTGTTAAACCGTTTTTACGGCAGGTTTCGGCGGTTACGGGGCCGATTGCAGCAAGGGCAACGCCTTCAAGCAGTTCTTTGCTGCCGCCCAGCACTTTTAAAAAGTTGGTAACGGTGCTGGAGCTGGTAAAGGTAACCATGTCAACTTCTTTATTTTGCAGCGCTTCCATAAGTTCTGCTGCGTTTTCGCATACTGCCGCAGTTTCGTAGGCGGTAATAACGTCTGCTTCCGCACCGAGCCTGCGCAGGGTTTCGGGCAGTACTTCGCGCGCTTCTTTGGCGCGGGGAATAAGCACTTTGTCGCCCTTTTCAAGCTGGGGCGCAAGGGCTTCGGCAAGTTCTTCCGCCTTATAGGTGCAGGGAACGAGGTCGGCTTTAACGCCGCAGCTTTGCAGTGCTTTGGCGGTACCGCAGCCGATGGCGGCAATTTTTACGCCTGCCAGAGCGCGTGCATCAAGCCCTGCGTGGTCAAGGCGTGCAAAGAAGGCTTTAACGCCGTTGGCACTGGTAAGCACCAGCCATTTATAGGTATGAATGTTTTTAATTGCTTCGTCAAGCGGGGCGTAGGTTTCGGGCGGCACAATTTTAATGGAAGGCGCTTCGATAACCTTTGCTCCTTCAGCTTCCAACTGTTTGGTAAGGGCGCTGGCCTGAGAGCGTGCGCGCGTTACAACAATGGTTTTGCCAAACAGCGGCTTGTTGTCGTACCAGCGCAGCTGCTCACGCAGTTTTACCACGTTGCCTACAATAAAAATGGCAGGCGGCTTCAGCCCTGCGGCGGCAACATCTGCGGCAGCAGTGCCGACGGTGGTAACAAGGGTCTGCTGTTCGGGGTGGGTGCCCCAGCGGATAACGGCGGCCGGAGTATCGGCGCTGCGTCCGTTTTCAATCAGCTTCTGCGTAATTTTGGGTATGTTTTCCACGCCCATTAAAAATACCAGCGTATCAACAGCGGTGGCAAGGCCCTGCCAGTTAATGGTGCTTTCGCCTTTGGTGGGGTCTTCGTGCCCGGTAATAACGGCAAAGCTGGTGGCAACGCGCCTGTGTGTTACGGGGATGCCGGCATATTCAGCAACGGCAATGGCGCTGGTTACGCCCGGTACAAATTCAAAGGGCAGGCCTGCTTCCAAAAGTTCAATGGCTTCTTCACCGCCGCGGCCAAATACAAAGGGGTCGCCGCCTTTAAGGCGGGCAACGGTTTTGCCTTCGGCAGCAAGTTTTACCAACAGTTTGTTAATATCCGGCTGGCGCATGGTATGGTTGGCGGAGGCTTTGCCTACGTAAACCATTTCCGCATCCGGGCGGGCATAGGCTAAAATGCGCGGGTCGGCTAAACGGTCGTACACAACGGCGTCTGCCGCCTTTAAACATTCCATTGCCTTAATGGATAAGAGGCCCGGGTCACCGGGGCCTGCGCCGATGAGATATACTTTTCCTTGTTTTGTCATATATTCCTCTCCTTACAGGATAGCGGCAAGAATTTCTTTGCCGCCGTTATCAAGCATTTTTTGTCCGAGCGCGCGCCCTAAAGTTACGGCATCGGCAGCATTGCCTTCTGCGGTGTCGCGCAGCACGGTGCTGCCGTCCAGAGAAGCAATAACTGCTTCCATGGCAATGCGCCCTTCGTTAACTTCGGCGTGCACGCCGATAGGCACCTGGCAGCCGCCTTCGAGCAGGCCCAGAAAGGCGCGTTCGGCATCGGTTGCCTGTTTGGTGGCTGTATCGTTTAAAAAGTCCAGCATCTGGCGGACTTTAAAATTATCGGTGCGGCATTCAATGGCAAGTGCACCCTGGCCAACGGCAGGCAGGCAGTAGCTTTGCGGAATGATTTCCTTAATTCTGTCTGCGTGGCCGAGGCGTGTAAGCCCTGCGGCGGCGAGGATGATGGCATCCATCTGCTCTTCGTCCAACTTTTTCAGGCGGGTGTCTACATTGCCACGCAAATCAACAATTTTTAAGTCCGGACGCCTGGCCAGAAGCTGCGCGCGGCGGCGCAGGCTGCTTGTGCCAAGCACGCTGCCTGCGGGCAGTTCTTCAATGCTGTTATATTTGTTGCTTACAAAAGCGTCGCCGGCGTTTGCGCGTTCGGTAATCGCCGTCAGGCACAGCCCTTCCGGCAGTACGGTGGGCATATCCTTCAAGCTGTGTACGGCAAGGTCAATAGTTCCGTCCAAAAGCTCCTGTTCTATTTCTTTGGTAAACAGGCCTTTGCCGCCTATTTTTGCCAGCGGCACATCCAAAATGCGGTCGCCTTTGGTAACTATCTTTTTAAGCGTTACCTCGCAGCCGGGGTATTCTTCGCGCAGGCGTCCGGCAATATAGTTGCTCTGCCACATGGCTAAAAGGCTCTGCCTAGTCCCAATAATCAAATTTGTTTTCATCGCCGATGTAGTCCTCTCCTTTATCGTTCAGCAAAAACAGTTCGCAAATAACTTTGCGCAGGCGTTCTTCGTCCGGCGTTCCGGCAGCGGCGTTCATGGCCGTCATCGGCTCGCGCAGAAATTTATGTTCCAGGCGCTGCGTCATAATGTCGATAATGCGGCGTTCATGCTCCGTAAGCTCCGGCATTTTGGCAAAGGCGCGTTTCAGCACCTTTTCACGCAGAAAGTTCATTTTTTCGTGCAGCTGTACCATAACCGGGCGCATGGTTAAATAACGCAGGCGCTCTTTAAGCTCGGAAATTTCTTCTTCAATAATTGCTTCCGCCATTTTGGCTTCGTGCGTGCGGAAATGCTTGTTGGTATCAACAACGCCCTCCAGGTCGTCGATATTATAAAGCGTAATGCCGGGCAGCTGCGCAACTTTGGGGTCAACGTCGCGCGGTACGGCAATATCAATTAAAATCAGCGGCCTGCCTCCGCGTTTGGCGGTTACTTCGCGCATATCCTTTTCGCGGATAACGTAATGCGGCGCGCCGGTACTGGTAATGATGATGTCCGAAGTTTCGGCCTGCTCAAGATATTTATTGTAGGCAATGGCCGTGCCGTTAAACTTGTCGGCAAGCTCTTTGGCGTGGTCGTAATTGCGGTTGCTTACAAAAATCGTTTTGGCGCCTTTGTCAATTAAATGGCGCGCGGTAAGTTCGCTCATGCGCCCTGCGCCAAGCACTAAAATATTGGCGTCTTCAATGCTGCCCAAAATATCCATGGCAAGGTCAACGGCGGCGCTAGATACCGATACCGAGCTGTAAGCGATTTTGGTTTCGGTGCGCACGCGCTTGCCGGTGGCAATGGCGCGGTTGAAAATTGTATTAAAAATCGTGCCCGTCATGGAGTTTTCGCGGGCAATCTGGTAAGCGTTTTTAATCTGGCTTAAAATCTGCCCTTCGCCGATAACCAGCGAATCGAGGCTGGAAGCCACTTTAAACAGATGGCGCACGCAGTTGACGCCGCTTAAGTTGTAAAAGTATTCTGTTTTGTAGCCGTTGCCCGCCAGATGCTTAACCAGCGTCTGAATGAATTTCATGCCGCTTACGGGTTCTTCCAGCACCATGTAAAACTCGGTGCGGTTGCAGGTGGAAAGCAGCACTGCTTCGTCGAGGTTGTCATAATTGCGCAGGCGGCGCAGAATGCGGGCTATGCGGTCGGCGCTGAAGTTAAAGCCCTCGCGGACTTCAACCGGCGCGGTTTTATGGTTCAGCCCTAAAACTATTAATTGCATTTGTAATGCGCTCCTTTAATATATTCAGATGGCCTTCGTGCAAAAGGCCAATACTTTCTTCATCAAGCATTTCCCGCCAGAAAGCGGTACGTTCTGCGGGCGTCAGCGGCAGCTGCTGCACTTTTTGGCGTGCCTCTGCCAGAAAATCCGCAAACGCGGCAAAATTACCGCCGTAGGTTTTAGCCATATCCTGTGCCAAAAGACGTGAGAATGCAGGCAGCCCTCCGCCGAAAGCGGTAAAGGTTAACCTGCCGCTGCTGCGCTGTGCGGGTACGCTGAAATTGCCAAGTTCCGGCTCTGTTATAACGTTAACAAGGCACGGCGCATCCTGTGCAATAATGCGGTTCAGTGCCGCGTCGTCAGTTGCGGCAACCGCTAAAAAGCAGTCAGCATCGCCTTTTTGGTAGCCGCGCAGGTTTAGGGCAATGCGGCCTTCACCGGCCAGTTTTATTAAAGCTGCATCCGCCGCAGGCGCGGTAACCGTAACCTGTGCGCCGGAAGCAAGAAGCGTGCGTACTTTGCGCAGGGCAACCTTGCCGCCGCCGATAACGGCGCAGCGTTTGCCGTTAAGGTTAAGTACTGCCGGATAGCTGAACAGATTTTCTTGCATATTATAAGCCTGCCTTGCTGTGACTTTTGTTTAAAAAATTACATAAAGATACAAGTACAATAATACCATAAAATAGGAAGTATTTCAAGTTAAAAATAGGTTGCAGCGCTATGAAAATGTGTAAAAAAGTATCAATTAAGATAAGAGGATTTAAAGGCGCCGCCGCAGAATAATAACAAGGCAGGCAGCGGAGGAGGGATTTATTATGAATTGTGCATTTTGCCCGCATCACAAATGCTATACGGAGGGCCAGAACTGTACAAAATATTCACATGAGGAGGTCTGCGGTTTTTACAGTGAAGATGACCGCAGGATGATGCGTGCCTCATCGGCAACCGAAAGCCGCAACTATATGAAAATGACGCGCCTTGAAGAAAGTGCGTTTTTTGCCAAAGAACTGGGCGTGAAGAAAATAGGCATTGCCTTTTGCATAGGCCTTGCCAATGAAGCGCATTTTTGCGCGCAGTATTTTAAAAACCAGGGCTTTGCGGTGGAATCTGTTTGCTGCAAGGTCTGCTCGGTTGATAAAGATATGCTGGAGCTGGAAAAAATAAAGCCCGGCAAGCATGAAGCCATGTGCAACCCAAGAATGCAGGCGCAGCTTTTAAATAACGCCGGCACGGAACTGAATTTTATTGTAGGCTTGTGCGTTGGGCATGATATGCAGTTTACCATGGCGAGCAAAGCGCCGGTATCGTGCCTTATTACCAAAGACCGCGTACTTGCCAACAATCCGGCAGGGGCGGTGTACAGCCGTTACTGGCGGCGCAAACTTGGAATTTTAGAGGACGGAACGGTGTAAATAAAAAAATCAGCTGATGATTTTCATCGGCTGATTTTTTATTTATTCCTTAAACCCTTCGCTCCAGCAAAAAATAAACGGCAAATGTATCAAATAAGCTGGCACTTGCAGCGCCTGCGGAACTCGTTTGCTGCGCAAACTCAAACAGTCCTCGGCAAATTTTGCAAGTGCCTTAATAATGGTTTGCCTATTTTTTGTATGTCGCGTCCTGCCGTAATCCGTACTTTTCAAGTGCTGAATTAGAATATCCGTTTAGCTCAAATTCGTATTTTGGTTACTTCTTACTCTAAACAGCAGTATTGTAATAGTTTTTAGAAACATAATACCGTAAGTTATATATTTTTTTATAATTAGCATTTGTGTAGTACGATATAAATACATAACACACTAAATCAAACATATAATAGGGATGATACACGGCAAATCGCGGCATTGGATTTTTAGTAACATTCAATAAGAAAAACGGCAAAAATAAGGCTGTTTGAGCGAAGCGAGTTCCGCAATTTTTGCCGTTTTTATGCTAAAATGTTGCGTAAAAAAATCCGCTGACCGCGTGAGTTTTCTTGGTTCGTTCTTTTGCTCAATCAAAAGAATGAACATGAGCAATAAAGTAAATTAAAGGATAAAAACTATATACAAAGACATAACATAAATAAAAAAAGAAATTACTAAAACGTAAATAAAAATATACTAACGTAACTACAAAGACGCAAACCAAAAAATAAACCTTTTAAATTATCTGAAAACTATTTTACAAATGTTCTGACAAATGTTAAAATTAAATTATCATAATAGTGAGGTGGATGTAATGTACGTATTAACTTTACCGGTATTGAGAAAAATGCTGCACACCGCAGCAGTTGACCTGAAAGACAACGTTCAGTATTTATGCGAGCTGGACAGCGTTGCTGGTGACGGCGACCACGGCATTGCCATCGGGCATATTGCCGATATTTTAAAATCGCACAGCGAAGATACTACCATTGCCACCATGAACCTTCTCCTGGAAGGCATTGGCGACGCGTTTATGGGCGTTAACGCAGGCAGCAGCGGCCCGCTTTGGGGCACAATTTTCGCCGGCATGGCAGACGGCATTGACGACCAGCAGGAACTGACGGAAATTGAATTTAAGCGTATGTTTGCGCAGGCTAAAGAAGATTTTATGGATGTAAGCAAAGCCAAAGTGGGCGACAAAACTCTGGTTGATGCTTTTTATCCGGCTGTAAGCGCCATTGCCGAAACCGAAGGCAGTATTGAAGCGCTTTTAGATGCTGCGGCAGAAGCTGCCAAAAAAGGCGCTGACGCAACGGCAGACATGACCGCTAAATTCGGCCGCGCCAAAAACGTTGGCGAACGCAGTATTGGCCATAAAGACCCGGGAGCTGTATCCATGGCAATTTTCTTTGCCGGGCTTGCCAAAGGCGCAAGAGCATAGTTCTTTAAAAAGCGGCGGCTTTTTAAAAATAAATTACGCACTAATGGAGGTTGTAAACAATGAAAAAATTTATCAATGACCCTGAAAATTTAACATCGGAGCTTTTGGAAGGCCTTGCCCTGAGCAATCCCGACATTGTATCTCTGGAAGACGGCAACCTTGTAGTTAATAAAAAATTAAAAGACGCAGACCGCGTAACCATCGTTACCCTTGGCGGCACCGGCCATGAACCTGCCATCAGCGGTTTTGTAGGCGAAGGCATGATTGATATTTCCGTAGCAGGCAATATTTTTGCAGCCCCCGGCCCGCAGTCCTGCGTTGAAGCCATTAAAATGGCAGATAAAGGCCACGGCGTACTGTTTGTTGTATTAAACCATGCCGGCGATATGCTTACCGGCAACCTTACCATGAAACAGGTTAAAAAACTCGGCATTAAAGTTGCCAAAGTTGTTACCCAGGAAGACGTTGCCAACGCACCGCGCTCCAATGCGGATGACCGCCGCGGTTTGGTTGGCTGCATTCCTTTGTATAAAATTGCCGGTGCTGCCGCAGCACAGGGCAAATCCCTTGAAGAAGTTGCCGAAATTGCTCAGCGCTTTGCCGATAACATGGCAACCATCGCCGTTGCCTGCGTAGGCGCAACTCATCCGGCAACCGGCATGGAAATTGCCCATATTGAAGACGGCATGATGGAAGTTGGCATGGGCCAGCACGGCGAAGGCGGCGGCGGCAGCATGCCGCTGAAATCTGCGGACGAAACCGCTGTTATTATGATGGACGCACTTTTGAAGGACCTTGACGTTAAGAGCGGCGAAAAATTAATGGTTATCATCAACGGCAGCGGCGCAACCACTTTAATGGAACAGCTGATTGTATTCCGCAAATGCCATAAATATCTTGCCGAAAAGGGCATTGAAGTTGTGGCAAGCCATGTAGGCGAACTTTTAACCGTACAGGAAACCGCAGGCTTCCAGATGTTCATTGCCCGCATGGACGACGAACTGACCGCTTTATGGAATGCTCCGTGCCGCACTCCGTATTACAGAAACTAAGGTGAATTACTATGGCAGATAAAGAAGGCAATATCATAGCAAAAGATTACGGCATCGGCATTAAGCCGCCTGCGCAGACCTTTCATGTAAAAGGACTGGGCCACGCCGAATGGGGCATGAAAACAAGGCTTTCGCATATTTTTGCGGAAGACGGCCGCACCATTATGCTGGCATTTGACCACGGCTACATTATGGGCAGCACGGCAGGGCTGGAAAGGCTCGATTTGGCAATTCCGCCCCTTATGGAATATGCAGACTGCCTGATGGCAACCCGCGGCGCGCTGCGTGCCTGCATTCCGCCCGACTGCCGCAAGGCCATTGCTTTGCGCTGCACGGCTGATACTTCCGTTTTGAAGGACGATATGAGCCACGGCGTTATCGGCGTCGGCATTGAGGACGCTATCCGCATGAATGCTTCCTGCATGGCAGTGCAGTGCTTTGTAGGTGCTGACGGTGAGCTCGGCTCACTGGAAAATTTAGTGCGTACCGTTGACGCCGGCGAGCGTTACGGCATTCCCGTACTCGGCGTTGTGGCCGTAGGCAAGGAAATGGAACGCACCACGCGCTATTTTGCACTGGCAACACGCCTGCTTGCGGAACTTGGCGCGCACATGATTAAAACCTACTACTGCGAAAATTTCGAGCAGATTACCGCTGCCTGCCCCGTGCCTATCGTTATTGCGGGCGGCAAAAAAATACCCGAACTTGACGCTCTTAAAATGGCGTACCGTGCCATCAGCGAAGGCGCTGCCGGTGTGGATATGGGCCGCAATGTGCTGCAGGCCGAAAACCCTGTGGCAATGCTTAAAGCAATCCGCATGGTTATCCACGAAAATGCCAAACCGGAAGAAGCCTATAAAGCTTACGGGCTGATGAAGGAGGAATAACCGATGAAAAAATTTATGCACGTTGGCGTGCCTACCGATAAAGTAATGGAAGGCAGCGTATATGCCGAAGGCATTAAAACCCATATCATTCCGCCGGAAACCAATGAATTCGGCATTGAATACCTGCGCTTTGAAAAAGACACCCCGCTGCCGCAGGAACTGCAGACCCTTGTGCATGTTGCCTACAAGGTAGACGACATGGACGAGCAGCTTAAAGCCAACCGCGTGGTTGTAGAACCGTGGATGGCCGACGAAAATACCCGCATCGCCTTTATTATGAAGGACGGCATTTTAATGGAATTAATGGAAGTAAAATAATTGCTTACGGATAAGGAACTTGCCGGGCTGGTGCAGGCAGCGCGCCTTTATTACGAAGACGGGCTTACGCAGGCCCAGGTAGCTGCCAAAATAGGCGTGTCGCGCCCGCAGGTAAGCAAAATGCTGGCGCACGCACGCGAAGCAGGCATTGTACACATTGAAATACGTCCACCTGTTGCAGGCGATGCAGAACTTTTAAAACTTTTACAGCAGCGCTTCGGCATTAAAGGCGGCATTGTACTGCCGCAGGCACAGCGCAAAGCGCTCTTGCGTGAAACTTCGGAATATCTGGCGGGCGAACTGCGCTACGAAAAAAACATAGGCCTTGGCTGGGGTTATACGCTTGGCGAAATTGCGGGCAAAATGGCTTCTGCCGGAGGGCTTAAAGGCAGCGGCAAAATATTTCCGCTGATTGGCAGAACCGCCATACCAAACCGCGGTTACCGTGTTAATGAACTGGCGCTGCTGCTTGCCGGCGGCACAAGGGAGGCTTTCCGCCTTGAGGCAGAGGCTTTTCCGGGCAGCCGCGAAGCGCGCGACGCCATGGAAGACACGCCGGATTACCGTCAGGCCTTGTCGCTGTGGCAGGATACCACGGCGGCGCTTGTGGAAATACGCGCTTACCCCGGTGTGCCGGATGAAGCGACGGCGCTGCGTTTTGAAGACGCGCTGGAGCGTCAGCAGGCTGTTGGCAGTTTGCTTTCGTACTATTTTAATGTACGCGGCGAATTTATCAGCGGCGCAGGCGATTTTGCCGTGCGCGTGCCGCTGAAAACTCTGGGGCAGCTGCCCAAAGTTGTTGCTATAGGCCTTACGGCAGGCAGCAAAGCCGTGCTTGGCGCACTGCGCACAGGCCTTGTAACGCACCTTGTTGTTACCGAAGACATAGCGCGCAAAATATTGCAGAAATAAATACGGCAAAATAAAAACAACCCTCTTGTACAGCAGGTGCAGGAGGGTTGTTTGGCGCTGACGGGAAATCCGCAAGCTTAGCCGGATTATATGCAGATAAGCAAAAAGAACTGCACATAAATAAGGCGTTTTATGTGCAGAAACCATATTAATATAAAATGTCTGCCTTGGGCATACATTTACACAACAATTACCAGAAAATTTTAAAATTTTGGTTAAGGAAGTTTGTTTTTTATGCGGATAAATGGTAAAATAGATGATAAAATAGTAGTATTGTTGTTTTGAGGGGACATTTTGAAGAATGGAAGGATGGATATTATGAAAAAAAGAGGACTTAAAAAATTTGCTGCAGGCGTAACTTTGCTTTTGGCATTGGGGCTTCTGGCGGGTTGCGGCGGCGAAAAAAAGGAAGCAGGAAGTAAAGCGCAGTTAAACGTAGGTATTGTACAACTGGTAGAACACAGTGCGCTTGATGCCGCCAATAAAGGCTTTGTAGACGGCCTGGCGGAAAAAGGCTTCAAAGAAAACGAGAATGTTGCTATCGATAGGCAGAACGCGCAGGCTGACCAGAGCAATTTGCAGAACATTGCTCACCGCTTTGTCAACAACAAAGTTGATTTAATCTGCGCTATTGCAACTCCTGCCGCGCAGGTTATGGCCAACGCCACGAAGGATATACCCATTGTGGCAACCGCCGTTACGGATTACGAGGCGGCCAAGCTTGTAGCGTCGAATGAAAAACCGGGCGGTAATGTTACCGGCACCAGCGATATGAACCCGATTAAAGAACAGGTTGATTTGCTTTTGAAAATTGTGCCGGATGCCAAAACTATCGGCACCGTTTACTGCTCCAGCGAAGTAAATTCTCAAATTCAGATTGAAATTATGAAAAAAGCGGCTGCTGAACGGGGCGTCAATGTCATGGAAGCAACGGTTTCCACGGTAAACGATATTCAGCAGGCAGCACAGAGCCTTGTAGGGAAGGTTGACGTGGTTTATGTGCCCACTGATAATGTAATTGCATCTTCCATGCCTACTTTGGTTTCCGTTACAGATAACGCAGGGCTTGCGGTTATCTGCGGCGAAGAAGCCCTTGTAAAGGGCGGCGGTCTTGCAACGCTTGGTATTGATTACTACCAGCTCGGTAAGGAAACCGGCGAGATGGCGGCTAAAATTTTAAAAGGTGAAGCCAAACCGGCAGATATGGCAATACAGACTCAGAAGCAGTTTAAAACCGTCGTTAACGAAGCTGGCGCAAAGCGCCTGGGCATTACTATCCCGCAGGATGTGCTGCAAAACGCGGAAATTGTAAAATAACGCGTTGAATGCAGAAAAAAGTTTACCTTAGGGAAGGAATGAGTTATCCATGAAATTATCTAAAAAAGCGCGCGTTTTGGCTGCGGCTTTGGCTTTAACACTTGCCGCCGGTATTATGGGCGGCTGCGGCGGCGATAAAAAAGAGGAAGCTGCTGCTAAAAAAACAGTTAATGTTGGTATTGTACAACTGGTAGAACATGCATCGCTTGATGCTGCAAATAAAGGTTTTGTAGACGGGCTTGCCGCAAATGGCTTCAAAGAAGGCGAAAACGTTGTTTTCGACCGCCAGAATGCACAGGCAGACCAGAGCAACTTGCAGAACATTGCCCACCGCTTTGTAAGCAACAAGGTTGATTTAATCTGCGCTATTGCTACGCCCGCGGCACAAACCGCTGCCAACGCAACAAAAGATATTCCTGTTGTATCCACTGCCGTAACCGATTATGAAGCGGCAAAACTCGTTGCTTCCAATGAAAAACCGGGCGGCAACGTTACCGGCACCAGCGATATGAACCCGATTAAAGAACAGCTTGACCTTCTGCTGAAACTTGTGCCGGATGCCAAAGTTGTAGGTACAATTTATTCTTCGAGCGAAGTTAATTCGCAGATGCAGGTAGAGCTTTTAAAGAAATATGCTGCTGAAAGAGGCGTAGAGGTTAAGGAAGCAACCGTTTCCAGCGTTAACGATATTCAGCAGGCGGCACACAGCCTGATTGGCGAAATTGACTGCCTGTACCTGCCTACCGATAATGTTATGGCATCGGCAGTGCCTACGCTGATTAGCGTAACCGAGCCTGCAAAACTGGTTATGACCTGCGGCTGGCCAGATACTGAAGGCAGCGTTGCCGTAATAGGCATTAACTATTACGAACTTGGCAAACAAACCGGCGAAATGGCAGCTAAAATTTTAAAGGGCGAAGCCAAACCGGCAGAAATGCCTATTGAAACCCAAAAGAAATTTAAGGTTATCGTTAATAAAAAGGTTGCGGAACGCCTTGGCGTAACTGTTCCGGAAGAAATTTTAAAAGCTGCTGAGGCAGAATAAAAAGAGGCACTGCGGGTTTCCCGCCCGGGAAACCCGCTTTTACTGCCTGCTTTGGAGGAGATTAGATGATCGATATTTTAATGCCGACAATAGCACAGGGGCTGTTGTGGGCAATTATGGCGCTGGGCGTTTACATCACGTTCCGCGTGCTTGATATTGCCGATTTGACTGTTGAAGGAAGTTTCCCACTTGGTGCGGCTGTGGCTGCGGCCATGCTTTCGGAAGGTTATTCCGTTTCTGCCGCTTTTGCCTGCGCTGCCGTTGCCGGTATGCTGGCGGGCGTTGCTACCGGTTTTTTACATACCAAACTGAAAATACCGGCGCTGCTGGCAGGTATTTTAACCATGATTGCGCTGTATTCCGTAAACCTGCGCGTTATGGGCAAAGCTAACCTGTCGCTTTTGCGTATTGATACAATTTTTACGGAAATGCAGGCCCTGACAGGCCTTGACAATGTTTATACGGTGCTTGCGGTAGGTGCTGTTTCCGCCCTTATCTGCGTTATTTTTATCTATTGGTTCTTCGGTACGGAAATCGGCGCTGCCATCCGCGCTACCGGCTATAATCAGCAGATGATCCGTGCTCAGGGCGTTGATACACGCATTACCATTATTCTGGGCCTTTTAATCAGTAATGCGCTGGTTGCCTTAAGCGGCGCGCTGATTGCGCAGAACAACGGCTTTGCCGATGTCGGCATGGGCACCGGCACAATCGTTATCGGCCTTGCGTCCGTTATTATCGGCGAAGTGCTTTTTGGCACCCGCAGCTTTAAAAACTGCCTTATCAGCGTAGTGCTGGGCAGCGTTGTATACCGTATTGTTATTGCAGCGGTACTGCAAATGGGCATGCCGCCTAACGATTTGAAACTGTTTACGGCGCTTCTGGTTGCATTTGCGCTGTCGCTGCCGCTTGTTAAAGACAAGGTCGGCATCAGAAAGGCGGTGAAATAATGCTGCACGTTGAACATATCCATAAAACATTTTTTGCGGGCACCATTAATGAGAAGGTTGCCCTGCAGGATTTATCGCTGCATCTTGCGCCCGGCGATTTTGTTACCGTTATCGGCGGCAACGGCGCGGGCAAATCCACACTGTTAAACTCTATTGCCGGTGTTTTTCCGATTGACAGCGGCAAAATAGTTATCGACGGCGTTGATATTACCAAAACGCCGGAACATAAACGCGCAAAATATATCGGCAGGGTTTTTCAGGACCCGATGATGGGCACCGCTGCCGGCATGATGATTGAAGAAAACCTGGCCATTGCCGCACGCCGCGGCAAAACGCCCGGCCTTAAATGGAGCCTGAACGAAAAAGACCACGACTGGTTTGTGGAAATGCTAAAAGAGCTGGACCTCGGCCTTGAAAACCGCATGACGGCTAAAGTGGGCCTGCTTTCCGGCGGGCAGCGCCAGGCACTGACGCTTTTAATGGCAACAATAAAACGCCCGAAGCTTTTGCTTCTGGACGAACATACTGCTGCGCTCGACCCCAAAACGGCGGCCAAGGTGCTTTCGCTTACCGAGCGCATTATTGACCGCGACAAGCTGACGGCGCTGATGATTACGCACAATATGCGCGACGCGCTGAAATACGGCAACCGCCTGATTATGATGTATAACGGGCGCATATTGGTAGACGTTGCCGGTGAAGAAAAGAAAAACCTTACCACGCAGGATTTGCTTTTGATGTTTGAAAAAGCTGCCGGCAACACGCTTGACAGCGACAGGCTGCTTTTGGGATAAGGAGAAACGCATGGCTGAACTGGAACGGCTGAAACAAATAAAATGCTTTTTGTTCGATATGGACGGTACCATTAATCTGGGCAATACGCTTATTCCCGGCATGGACGCGTTTTTTAAAAAGCTGCGTTCTTACGGCAGGGATTTTTACCTGGTTACCAACAATTCTTCCAAAGGGCACAGCCATTATGTGGAAAAAATGCGCCGCATGGGCATTGAGGTAACGCGCAAAAACGTTTTAATCAGCAGCGATGCCTTTGTGTATTATATGCAGCAGGTTAAGCCCGGCGCCAGTTTGTATGTGCTCGGCACCGATTTATTAAAGGAAACCATTATTAAAGGCGGCTTTAAGCTGACGACGCTGCTGGAAGAAAAAACGGATTTTGTGGTTGTCGGTTTTGATATGTCGCTTGATTATGAAAAGCTGGCCATAGCCTGCCGCTTGATTGACCGCGGTGTGCCTTATGTGGCTACGCATCCCGATGTGCGCTGTCCCATTGAAGGCGGCGAGTTTATACCCGACTGCGGTGCCATGATTAAGCTGATTGAAACGGCAACCGGCAAAAAGCCTGTTGCCATTACCGGTAAACCCTACCACTACATGGTAGATGTTGTTATGGAACGCACCGGCTATAAAAAAGACGAAATTGCCATGGTTGGCGACCGTCTGAGCACCGACATTGCCTTCGGGCTGAACAACGGCATTTTATCCGTACTTGTTTTAACCGGCGAAGCCACGCTGGAGGATGTGGAAAAGGAAAACATCCACCCCGATATTATTCTGCCGCACGCGGCGGACATAGCCAAATATTTTTAAAAAAATTACCCTGCTTTGAGCAGGGTTTATTTTTATTCTGCCTCATTTTGTTGTATAATTAATTTAGGGAACTTATGCTAAACCTTAAGTTTTGGGAAAGGCAGTGAGAATTATGGATTTTAAAAAAGTTACCTTCTTAAAAGTTTACACCGGTGAAGACGTTATTGTTGAAGATATGCCGCTTTTTAAGGCTGTTATTAAAGAGGCCATGCGCCTGAAGCTGGCAGGCGGTACGGTTACGCGCGGCATTGGCGGTTATGCTTCGGTCAAGCGCGGCATCGATTATAAAATCGGTTCGTTCTTTACGGGGCTGCCCAATATGCCGGTAACGGTAGAAATTGTAGATACACGCGAAAATATTGAAAAAATCCTGCCCTGGCTGGAAAAAAACGCCACCAAAGCACTGGTGCTGGTAGAAGAAAGCACTTGCCTTATTACCGATTATATGCGTGAAGAAGAAGCTAAAAAAGCCCAGGAGGCTAATAAATAAAACAACATCCCCGGAGGAAGATGCTGAATGAGAGAATTTTTTGATGTTGCCCTTATCGGCGGCGGTCCTGCCGCCGTTTTTGCTGCTTACGAGTTTTCGTTGAAGTACCCGGAATTAAAAGTGGTTATTCTGGAGGAAGGACACCCCATTGAGCAGCGCAAATGCCCGCTGGCGCAGAAAAAAGTTGACCACTGCCTGCGCTGCGTGCCCTGCGATATTATGCGCGGGTTCGGCGGCGCCGGTGCGTTTTCGGACGGCAAATATAATTTTACAACCGAGTTTGGCGGCTGGCTGAATGAATACCTGCCCCATAACGAAGTTATTGATTTGATTGACTACGTTGATGAGCTGAACTGCCGCCACGGTGCGCCGGGCGAATATTTCAGCACCAAAAACTGCACAATCGGCGCCAAAGCGCTGGGTTACGACCTGCACCTTTTAAATGCCAAGGTAAGGCACCTGGGGACGGAAAATAACCTTATTATAATGGAAAATATCTATAAGCATCTGCTGGAAAACGGCATTGAAATCCGCTGCAACAGCCACGTGGAAAAAATCCTCCGCGAAGGCGAAAGGTTTGTGCTGCCGGTACGCGGCAAGGGCGAAATTGAATGTACTTATTTAATTGCTGCCCCCGGGCGCGCCGGTGCGGAATGGTTTACCGAGCAGTGCAAGGATTTGGGCCTGAGCTTTATTAATAACCAGGTGGATATCGGCGTGCGCGTGGAAGTGCCTGCGCAGGTGTTTAAGCACATTACCGATGAAGTGTACGAGGCCAAGCTTGTGTACCGCACCCAGCGCTACAACGATTTGGTGCGTACCTTCTGTATGAACCCCAACGGCTATGTTGTTGCCGAAAACACCGACGGCATTGTAACGGTTAACGGGCACAGCTACCGCGACCCGAAACTGCACAGCAACAACACTAACTTTGCGCTTTTGGTAAGCAACACCTTTACCGAACCGTTTACCGAACCGCACCAGTACGGCAAGCGCATTGCTTCCTTCAGCAATATGCTGGGCGGCGGCGTGCTTTTGCAGCGTTTCGGCGATTTGATTAACGGACGCCGCACCAACGAGCGCCGTTTGAAAAAGAGCTTTACCAAACCTACTTTAAACGCAACCCCGGGCGATTTAAGCCTGGTACTGCCCAAACGCCAGCTTGACGATATTATCGAAATGATTTACGCGCTGGATAAAATTGCCCCCGGCATGGCCAATGCCGATACGCTTTTGTACGGCGTGGAAGTTAAGTTTTACAGCGCACGCCTTGAGCTGGACGGCAAACTGGAAACCAAAATACACAACCTGTTTGCCTGCGGCGACGGTGCAGGCATTACGCGCGGGCTTTCGCAGGCCAGTGCCAGCGGCGTGCATGTGGCAAGGCAGATTGGCGAACGCGCCAGAAGCGGCAAATAACTGAACGGGCGGGAAGATAAATATGGTAACACCGTTAATAAGCATGCTCGGAATTACCAAAAAATTTCCGGGCGTTATAGCCAACAATAAAATAGATTTAGAATTATACCCCGGCGAAGTGCATGCGCTGCTGGGCGAAAACGGCAGCGGCAAAAGTACGCTGATGAGTATTTTAACCGGGCTTTACCAGCCGACGGAAGGCAAAATACTGGTTGACGGCAAAGAAACGCAGTTTTCTTCGCCGGCGGACGCCATTTCAAGCGGCATCGGCATGGTACACCAGCATTTTAAGCTGATTGAATCCTTTACCGTAGCGGAAAACATTGCCTTAAGCGATACGCACGGCAGCTTTAAGCTGGATATGGCGCAGCTGGAGGCCGATATTGAAGAATTAAGCAGTTACTACGGCTTAAAAATAGACCCGCACGCCTTTGTATGGCAGCTTGGCGTCGGCGAAAAGCAGCGCGTGGAAATTCTGCGTATGCTGTACCACAAAAGCCGGGTGCTGATACTTGACGAACCTACGGCGGTGCTGACGCCGCAGGAAACGCGCGAGCTGTTTGCCAATCTGCGCAAAATGGCCGACAACGGCTGCGCGGTAGTGTTTATTTCGCACAAGCTGAACGAAGTTGAAGAACTGGCAGACCGCATTACCGTTCTGCGCGGCGGCGTGGTAAGCGGACGCATGGAAAAAAGCGAAATCAACCGCGGCGCGTTGATACAAATGATGGTTGGGCGCGAGCTTAACACCAACTATCCGCATAAGCCTGCCGGCAACGGCGACGTGGTTTTAAAACTGGAAAAAATCTCTGCCCTTGGCGATATGCACACGCTGGCGCTTGACAATGTGAGCTTTGAAATACGTGCGGGCGAAATTTACGGCATTGCCGGCGTAAGCGGCAACGGTCAGCGCGAGCTGGCGGAGGTTATTGCCGGTATGCGCCTTTCCATGGGCGGTAAAATGTATTACCGCGGGCAGGATTTTACCAATAAACCGCCGCGTGCCAAAATTGAAGCAGGCATCAGCTATGTGCCGGAGGACCGCCTTGGCACCGGCCTTGCGCCGAACTTAAACAGCGTTGAAAACATTATTTTAAAAGAATACAACGGGCGTTTTGCCGAAGGCTGGCGCATTAAATGGCAGGCAGCCGTAAGCGCCGCCAAACATATTGTTGAAGAATTTGACATTAAGCAGGGCAGCATTTACCAGCCGGTAAAAATGATGAGCGGCGGCAATATCCAGAAGCTGCTTTTGGGGCGCGAAATTGCAGCCAAACCGCAGCTGATGGTAGTGCTGTACCCTGTGCGCGGGCTGGATATCGGCGCGATTGAAGCCGTGCACAAGCTGCTTTTAAAACTTAAAGAAGAAAACACGGCGATACTTCTGGTATCGGAAGAACTGGAAGAACTTGCAGCCCTGGCAGATCGCGTGGGCGTTATGTTTGCTGGTAAGCTGATGGGCGAATTTGCCGTGCAGGATATGGATATTGAAAAAATCGGCGCGCTGATGGCCGGTGTAACGGATAACGGAGGTGAGGGCAAATGAAGGTAGTTCTGGAAAAACGCCTGGAACAAAGCCTGAAAGCGCAAATTGGCCTGCCCGTACTTTCGGCGCTGATGGCACTGGTTTTTTGCGGCGTATTTTTTGCCCTTACCGGCAAAGACCCGCTCCTGGTATATGAGAGCATGTTCAGCGGCGCGCTGGGCAACGATTACGGCCTTTCGGAAACTTTTGTAAAAATGATTCCGATGGCGCTGTGTGCGCTGGGCATTGCCGTTGCGTTCCGCATGCAGATTTGGAATATCGGCGCGGAAGGCCAGTTTTACATGGGCGCCTGCGCTGCAACCTGGGTGCCGCTTAATTTTCCCGATTTGCCTGCGGCAGTTATGCTGCCCGCGATGTTTATTTTGGGCGCGCTGGCAGGCGGCTTGTGGGGCCTTGTTGCGGGCTGGTTTAAAACAAAATGGCTGGTTAACGAACTTATCAGCACTTTAATGATGAACTACATTGCCATTTTGTGGGTAGATTATCTGGTATACGGCGACTGGCGCGACCCTAACGGGCTGAACTTTCCTTTAACGGCGGCGTTCCCGGATGCGGCAATGCTGCCGAGCTTCGGTGATTTGCGCGTACACGCCGGTATTTTTGTAGTGTTTATTGCGGCGGCAGTGTTTACGGTGCTGTTTAAAAGTTCGCGCTGGGGCTACGAAACAATGGTTATCGGCTCCAACCCGGCGGCAGCGCGCTATGCCGGTATGGATATTGCCCGCAACGTGCTTATTGCCATGTTTATCAGCGGCGCGGTATGCGGGCTTGCAGGCATGGTGGAAGTTTCGGGCATTGTAGGCAAGCTGCAGCACGGCATCAGCCCGGGCTACGGTTACACTGCCATTATTATAGCGTGGCTGGCGCGTTTGAACCCGCCCGCCATTATTCTGGTATCTTTTCTGTTTGCAGTTATTCATGTGGGCGGTTTTATGCTGCAAACAATGGGCATTTCCGCAGCGGCGGCAACCATGCTGCAGGGCGCGGTGCTGTTTTTCGTGGTCGGCACGGAAATTTTTACCGGCTACAAACTGCGTATTGTGAAAGGCGGTGCTGAAAATGAGTGAAGATTTTATCGTTTCGTTGCTGGCTGCCGCCATCACCATGGGTACGCCTCTTTTATACGCCGCGTTAGGCGAGGTTATCTGCGAGCGCAGTGGTGTTATTAACCTCGGCGTTGAAGGCATGATGCTTATCGGCGCCTGCACCGGCTTTATTGCGGGCAACAGCTTCGGCAGCCCGTGGGCAGGCGTTGCGGCGGCTGTTGCTGCGGGCGCGCTTTTAGCGCTTATCCACGCTTTTTTAACCGTAACCCTGCGCGCCAACCAGGTTGTAAGCGGCCTTGCTGTAACTTTGTTCGGTACCGGGCTCAGCGGCTACCTTGGGCAGGATTACGTAGGCCAGCCTGCCGGTGCGGTATTCGGCAAAATTGCCGTGCCGCTTTTAAGCGATATTCCCATTATCGGCAGCATTCTGTTCAAGCAGGATGCGCTGGTGTATATAAGTTACTTTTTGGTACCGCTTGCGGCGTGGTATTTTTATAAAACGCGCAGCGGGCTGTTTCTGCGTGCCATGGGCGAAAACCCGGCGGCGGTAGATGCGGCAGGTATTAATGTTTTCGGGCTGCGCTATTTATATATTGTAGTTGGCGGCGCACTGGCGGGCGTTGCCGGTGCGTACCTGTCGCTTGCCTATGCTCCCAGCTGGCTGGAGAACATGACGGCGGGCCGCGGCTGGATTGCCGTTGCGCTTGTAATTTTTGCCCTGTGGGACCCCTGGCGTGCCATGGCAGGTTCGTATCTTTTTGGCGGCATAGACGCACTGGGCTTTAATTTGCAGGTGCTCGGCGTGCCGGTATCGGGCTTTATACTTAATATGCTGCCGTACATTTTTACGGTGCTGGTGCTTGTGCTGGTGTTAAAACGCCGCGGCGGACGCAGCGCATCCCCGCAGGCTCTGGGACTTTCGTACGACCGCGAGGAAAGATAATCGTAAAAATTTGCCGCTTTGCAGGATTTTATTAAAAAAAGTAGAACATTTTAAAACATAAAAGATATGGCAAAAGCCATATCGGGAGGTGTGTAGTATGTTTAAAAAAATTCTGGTGCCTGTCGACGGTTCCGAAACGTCCTGGCGCGCACTTAATAATGCTTTGGAAATTGGCAGAAAATTTAACAGTGAAATTGTTGTAGTAAACGTTATCCAGCCGTACAATAACGCAGCTCTGCTGGCAGTACCGCTTGACCACAGCACTATCAGCCGCGGTAACAGCGAACTGGAACGCATCGGCGACAAAGTGCTTGAATACGCTAAAAACATTGTTGGCGATTATCCGCATGAAGTAAGCTACGATATGGAAGTTGGCCATCCTTCGGAACGCATTATCGCCCTTGCCAAAAAAGTTCAGGCAGACGCTATCGTTATCGGCTCCCGCGGGCTTTCCGGCATTGCCGAATTCTTCCTCGGCAGCGTCAGCAGCAAGGTTTCTCAGTATGCGGCTGTGCCTGTGCTGATTGTGAAATAAAGTGATACTATGCTGAAAAAATTATTGGTAGCAATAGACGGTACTGAATATTCGTGGCGCGCGCTGGAATATGCCATCGGCATAGCCAAAATGGCGGAATCGGAGCTGGTTGTTTTAACCGTTGCCCGCGAGGGCTTGCAGCATACGCCGCAGCTGCCGCTGGAAGGCGAACTGGCCGGTGACGTGAACGGGCCTGCCATGCAGATAGGCAACGAAGTTCTGGGCGCGGCAAAGCATATAATCGATGAGCAGAACATTCCCTGCTCTTATGTGCTTGTTATCGGCACCCGCCCTGCGCCGGAAATCATTAAGCAGTGCCGCAAGGAAAAATGCGATACCATTATCATAGGCACGCGAGGTTTTGGCGCTATTGAAGGCCTGTTTAAAAACAGCGTGAGCCATATAGTAATCGAAAATGCTTCCGTGCCTGTAATTGTAATAAAATAATAAGCAAAAAGTAAGCCTTTACCTTAACGGCAGGGGCTTATTTTTTTATGCCTTTTTATTGATTTTGTTAGCTGACAGAAGTGCAAATTTTTTCTTTGCACTTTTTACATAATCTTAAGTATCAACAAAAATAAAAATTTTTAAGAGAATTTAAAACAATTTTGTAAAATCCCATTGATGAGTGCCTGATATAAAAACAAAAGTATTTTATTTTTAAAATAAACTAACAAAATGAGTTTGACTTCACGCAAAGTTTACGATAAAATAAAATTAATTAATATTAATTTATCAATAGTCTTTTTATTAAATTGTTATTTGTAAATTTTTTGGGGAGTGATAGTTATGAAGAAAACCGTTGGGCTGGCGGCAGTGTGCCTGTTAGTGGCAAGCAGCGCATTAGCACAGTCGCCGATACCTACTTTTGACAAGGAAGCTGTTACGCCGCACCCGTACAACCGTACCGGTCGGCAGGACGTTATCAGTGGGGATGAAGCTCCATCCGGAGAATTCCGCCCCGGTAACACCGGCACAAAAGATGACCCTGCTTTTTATGTAAAAATCATTAAGCTTACCGGCTTTGAACTGCCGGATAAGGTGGGACGCCTTCAGGAAATTTTAAACAAATACCAAAAACGCAGCGTTAAAGTTGCGGAACTGAATAATTTAACGGCAGAAATTACGGCATACGCCAAAGAATGCGGCTATACGGTTGCACAGGCGGTTGTTCCGCCGCAGGAAGTTGCAGGCGGCAGCCTTGAAATAAAAGTGTATGTAGCCAATTACGATAAAATAAATATTACGCAGAATGACAGCGATATTGCTACCGGCGTGCTGAATAATTACCTTAGCGGCTTAAAGCCGGGCAGCACCATTACCGACAGCAAACTGGAAGACGCCATTAACAACATTAACGACCTTCCGGGCGTACAGGCACGCGCTGTTTTAAAACCGGGCGGCGAGCCGGGCACAACCAGCCTTGACGTTGAGGCAACGCGCAGGCCGGTTTGGAACAACTATGTGTTTGTTGATAACGGCGGCGGCTATTGGAGCGGGCGTTACCGCTACGGCTTTAATACCGAAATTAACAACCCCGGAAAAATCGGTGATAAATTTATTTTAAACGGTATGCTTTCCAGCCACGATGTTGAAAACTACGGCATCCGCTACGAACTGCCGGTTGGCAGCCGTGGCACCCGAGTTGGTATTGCTTACAGCCAAAGCACTTACGAAATGAGCACTAACAGCTTTTACGATACGCTCGGCAAATCCAAAGGCATCAGCCTTTACGGCATGACGCCGGTTTACCGTGACCGCAGCAACCGCATAACCGCGATTTACGGTTACGACCACCGCGATATTGAAGATGAGCTGCGTTTCAGCATAGACGGATTAGGACGCATGAAAACCGAGAAAGACGCGGACGTATGGCATGTTGGCATCAGCGGCAGCCAGTACAATGTAAACCAGTTTACGCAGTACAGCTTAATTTACTGGTACGGCGATATTGATACTGAAGGGCAGAATGCTTATTATGACGGCGGCTACCATAAACTGACCGGCGACTTGCTGAACGTTTGGTATGACGGCGACTGGAACTACCGTGTTAAAGCCAGCGGTCAGCTTGCTAACCGTGCGCTGGATGGCAGTGAACAGTTCTACCTTGGCGGCATTAACGGCGTGCGTGCCTACGGCGCAAGCGATGGCTACGGCGACCTTGGCTACCTGGCAACGGCTGAAATCCGTCGTGCAACCGGCATTGAAGGTTTGGAAGCAGCTGTGTTTATCGATAGCGGTGCCGTTAAAAATAAATACGACGGTACCATGGACCACCTGGCAGGCTGGGGCGTTGGCTTACGCTACGCCAAACCCGGCGACTGGTATGCCCAGCTTGATTACGCACGCAAGATTGACGCGCGCCCCGACCGCATTGAGCGCGATGACCATGACGGCAGGCTTTGGTTCCAGCTTTATAAAATGTTCTGATTAATATTAATAAATATGTAATAGACTCATTAAAAATTCCTTTAAAAACTTACGGAGGGAAATATAATGAACAGTAAAAAGAATCTTAAACGAAACCTTTTAATATGCCTGCTGGCCGGTTCTGCCGTAATGTATACCCTGCCGCTGCACGCAGCAACAAGCGTAATTGGCAATAATACTTTGCCGACAGGCGGTAGTTTTGTACATGGTAACGGAAGCATAACTAGCGCTGGATTAGAGATGAATGTTATTCAAAATGGGCAGAACGCTGTTATAAAATGGGGCAGCTTTGACGTTGGTGGGAGTGCAACGGTTAATTTTAGTTCAAAAGGTGCTTATGCTAATAATTTTAATACCCTAAACTATGTAAATAGTGCTTCAGCTTCGCAAATTTATGGCACAATCAATGCACAGGGCGGCAATATTTTTATCGTTAACCCGGCAGGCGTACAAATCGGCAATAGTGCACAGATAAATGTTGGTAGTTTGTATGTGTCGAGTAATACTTTAAATGATAGTGCACTTAAAAATTTTTATAATAATGCAGGCAAGGAAAAATTTGTTTTAGGCGGCACGCGCAATGCCGATATTGAATTAATGAGCCTTGGCAATATCAACGCCAACAAAGTTACCTTTGAAGGCAACGGGCGAATTGTTATTGATAGTGAGCGTTTAAAAGACGTTGCTGGTACGGAAAAATTAACTGCTGATAAGATTTTTGTTAATACTAAAGATAAAAATAATGTAGTGATTGGCTATGACGCTTATGAAAATGGTTCTTACGCCAATGTTATTAATACTCAAGAACTTGTTACATTAAACGGCAGTGAAAAATTAACCAAAGCAGACGGTTACATGTGGGTAGAAGATGTTAACCAGCTGCAAGCCATTAATACCAATCTTAGCGGCAATTATGCTTTAAGAAACAGTATTGATGCGACGAGTACTGAACAAAAAGGTTTTACATCCATCGGTAGTGATAATGGTGCTTTTAAAGGGAAATTTGACGGAATTGATTATAATATTTTTGGTTTAACAATTAAAAATGGTGGAGAAAATACCGGTTTATTTGGTTATACAAATAATGCAACTATCAGCAACGTAACACTTGTAGGCGGCAGCATTACAGGCAGTAATAATGTCGGTGCAATAGTAGGCAATGCAAACAATACAACTCTTACTAATGTTGTTAACAGTGCTGCTGTCAGCGGCGACAGCAATGTTGGCGGTATTGTGGGCAGTGCGGATGGAACGACAGTTGAAAATGCCATTAATACTGGTACTATTGAAGGTAATAGTACAATCGAAACTAATGTTGGCGGTTTAATCGGTGAGATGAAGGATAGTAGTACTGCCGATAATTATAAAAGCCAAATTATCGGTAACAGCTATAACCTCGGCGATGTATCCGGCAATGGCCATAATGTGGGCGGTTTGGTTGGCAGTGCTTCAAACTCTACTATTGGTAATCCGTCTGAAGTTAATGGCAAACCGGTTGAAAATGTTGAAACTGTTTACAACCGCATGGACGTTACCGGCGCTTACAATGTAGGCGGTATTGTCGGCAATATGGAAGGCAGCATCGTACAAAATGCCGAAAACAGCGGCACGGTATTGGCGAGTGGTAGTGTAACAGATAAATATAATTATCATACAGATATAGCGGATGTAAACAAGCTTCCTGATGGCAGCTCTCTTGATAAGGGTATTGTTTCGATAGATGTAAATGTTGCTAACGTTGGTGGTATTGCCGGTACTTCTTCTGCTGACAGTACAATAACAGATGTTTTAAATACCGGTGATGTAAGCAGCAGTAAGGGTACTAATAATGACTACTATGACGCCGGTAATGTAGGCGGTATAGTTGGCAGTGCCGTTGACACTAATATTACTAATGCAACTAACCGTGAAAATGAAGTGCGCGGCGCACATAATGTTGGCGGTGTAGCAGGGTATTTTGGTAGTACTAAAGGTGATAGCACTGATAAAGATACTCTGCATTATACCGTTACTAACGGCATTAACGATGGCGGCGATATTATGGCTACCGGCGCACGTTATGGAAACGATTTTGTTAGAGAGACAATCAGACATGATTATAATGCGGCAGCTGACAGTAACAATGATGGCAAATATATAGTTGGCAATATTGGCGGCGTAATCGGTTATATGGATGGTAATAATCTTTATGTAACTAATAGTGCTAACCGCGGCACTGTGCATACACTTGATATTACTGACCAAAGTCATATAAGCGATGCAAGCACAGCTGCAAATGTTGGGGGTGTTGTTGGTAAAATTGACCGTGGCAATACAATAACTATTAATTCAGGCAATGTAAATGAAGCCGCTGTTTCTAACAGCTATAATACCGGTGACGTACGCGGCTATACGGCAATAGGCGGTATAGTAGGTATGATGTATAACGGTGAAATTGCCGGTTCTTATAACCTTGGTAATATAATGAGTACACGTATCTCGGCAGGTGGCACAATACCGCTTAATATGGGCGGTATCGTAGGTGATACAACAGAAAACTCGTCTGCAAGAGCATACTTGTATGATGTTTATAACAAAGGGCAGATTGGCGATGAAACATATACTTATAAAGGACGCCATGTTGGTGGTATTGCAGGCCGTTTAAGCGGAACTATCGAAAAAGCCTATAATGCAGGCGAAATTTATAACGCTGCTGCTGTTACCGGCGGTATTGTTGGTTATATGTCTGCAGGTAAAATTAATAATGTTTTTAATACCGGTAATATAACAGTTGTACATAACGATGGCGCAGATGTAGGTGTTCAGCTTGGTGGGCTTGTAGGTGCAGCTAACATTGGCAGGGGCAATACAACTATCAGTAATGCTTATAACCTTGGTGTTATTAGGGCTTTTAAAGGGAATGAGGATAAAAAGACTAATGGCGTTGGGGGTGTTGTTGGCACAGTTGTAAGCTATAATGGTATAACTGGCGAAAGCAAAGGCAAGTTAGATATCAAAAACGTTTATACAACGGGCGATTTATATTCTGAAAAAGGTGGAGTTGGCGCAGTATATGGATCGGCGCTTGAGAATGTAACTACAGTAGGTCAGAACAAGGAAATCATTATAGATAACGTAGTGTATATAAGCCGCAGTAATGATGAAGCATCAACCCAAGGCGAAGATAGAATAAACTACAGTAATATGAATAACGATGAAGCTTGGAGAACCTTTATTGCTAACGCTAATGGGCAAGAGTTTGGCAACGTTGATTTAGATTCTACATCAGGGTTATGGCGCGTATATGACGGCACAACACCTATTTTAAATGAATATTTACCTAATTCAAAAAAATATTTTGATGAGAATAAAAATATAGACGGTATTACAAATATTCAATACGGTACTGCCTATAATCCGCTTTTAACTATTATTGAGGCTTCTAAAGATTTATCGTTTGATTGGCAGCAGCTTGGCATAAATAATGATGCAGGGCTGGCTGTTTACGGAGCCGGTGTAACGTTGGATAATTTTAAAGCTACCGGCGGTACAGGTTATTATGGCGGTACAATTTATGCTGATGGCAATTTAAAGCTTGATGGAAACCGCAATGATATTAGTTTGGGCAGTGCTTCACAAATTTACGGTTCATCTGTAACTATTGAAACTGACGGCAAAGTAACTATTTATGGTGATGTAACTGCTACGGGTGGAGAATCGGCAGGCGATATTACTGTTACCGGCGGAGATGTTGATGTATATGGACAACTGACATCGGCAACTGAAGGTGAAGCTACCAATATTGCAGGCATAGGCAAAGAATATGGCACTATTAATAATGTTGGCGATATAAAAAATAAATATGATGATATTGTCAACACGGGCGATCACTACGCATACACTACCGATAAAGCTGCTGAAAACGGTGATATCACTATTAATGCAGGTACTAAACTTGTTGTTGGTGATGACGGCACCCCAATTTTGGATAAAGACGGCAATAAGCAATATGTTAATATCGGAGATGGCAATGTTAACCTGTATTTTGGCAATAAAGAACAGGGGCTTATTACAACCGGAGGCGATTTAACTGTAACCGGCACGGGCGATGTTTATGTTGACAGCGACCTTGACATCGGCGGCGATATGACTCTTACCAGTACTGGTGCAGATAGTGAAGTATTGCTTACACTTACTAATATCGGCAAAGTGCAGGCAAACCGTTTTAACGCCATTATAGAAAACGCAATTAACGGCATTGAAATTACGGAAAAGAATGAGCAGATATTAACTGATGCTATTTTAAATGCTGTTAATAAGGCTGGAACAGAGCATACTTTTACAGGTACAGAAGCAGGTTATATTGTTGATGCGTTATTAAGCAGTGTTAATAAAGGAAATAGTAAAGTAGAAGCTTTAAATGAGCTTAAAGAAGATATTGCGGTTGCGTACATGCATGATTTTATGCATAGTTTTTATAAACCCGTTTCAGGTGAAACCAAACCTGGTATTTATCTTAATGCTGCATCCGGTGATGCTAAACTTACTGTTGATATGTGGGTAGAAAATACAAACGGAAGCGGTCAATTTAATTTTGAAAAATATGATACAAATTTCCCTGGTACAAATGATAAACATACATTTAAAGAAGAACTTAACAATTTGAATTTTGCCATTAATGGTGATATGGGTAATGCTTCTGAGTCTGTTTATGTAGAAGTAAGTGCCGGTGAACAGTTAAAAGCAATTCAAAATGCAGATAATAAAGCGCTTGGATATAATTATGCGCTTATGGGCGACATCAATGCCAGTGATGTGGAAGATTATGTTGCTATTGGTACTGGAAGTGAATTTACCGGCACTTTTGATGGGCGCGGCAACCGCATTATTGGTTTAACTGTTGAAAATGCAAATGGCAACGCAGGCATTTTTGATACTATTGGTACAAACGGTGTTGTTAAAGACGTTAATATTTACAGCGGCACATTTACCGGTACAACAACTGCCGGTGCTGTTGCAGGGGAGAACAACGGACGCATTGAAGGCATTGTAACTTTTGGCAACACTGTAACCGTTACGGGAGATAATGGCAATGCAAGCAATGTAGGCGGCATTGTTGGTGTTAATAACAGCGGCGGCACTGTTGACGATGTTGAAAGCACAGGCAGTGTTATTGCAGGCAGTTCCAGTGCCGTTGCAGGTGGTTTGGTTGGCACAAATGATGGCGGCCTTGCCAACAGCTTCAGCGACAGCGCAGTAACAGTAGGTACAAATGTTACTGGTGGTACAAGTGCTGACCTTGGCGGCGTGGTAGGCATAAACAACGGCAATGTTCAGTATGTGGATAGCCTTGGCGTTACCAACGGCGGTGCAACCAATAGCAGCAATATTGGCGGCATCATCGGTACAAACAATGGCAATATGTACAGTGGTTATAACGAAAGTATTGTCAGCGGCAAGGATAATGTCGGCGGTATTATCGGCACAAATGCTGAAGGCAAAAAAGTTGAAAACGTTGTTAATGCAACCGGCGTTGAAGGTACTAATAATGTTGGTGGGCTTATAGGCGATAACCGTGGCAATGTAACTAACGGACGCAACAACGGCACTATTACCGGTAATAAGAATGTCGGTGGTATGGTTGGCATCAATGGTGAAAATTCAACTTTAACAAACCTTGTTAACGATAGTTCAGCTGCTATTACTGGCGAACAATATGTCGGTGGTATTGCAGGAGATAATGCAGGAACTATAACTACTGGTAATGAAGAAACGGATGAAACCGTTAACCTTATTAACCGCGGCACAATTACCGGGCAGCAGTATGTTGGCGGCGTTGCAGGGCGCAACAGCGGCACTATTACCAATGCCAACAACGATGTTGAACTTAATGTAAAAGACAAAAATCAAAAAGCTCAATTCTTTGGCGGTATTGCCGGTGAAAATACTAAAGGCGGCATTATTAAGAATGCTACCAATACGGCAGATGTAAATGCTGATGGCGCAACTTATGTAGGCGGTATTGTAGGACAAAATAATGGTACTCTGAAAGATATGGCTGGCAACAGCGGCAATGTAACAGGCAAGGACTATGTTGGTGGTGTTGCTGGGCAGAATAATACTGCGCTTGATGGTGTAATAGCTTCTAATGATGGTACTGTAAAAGCAACAGAAGGTGGAGCCGGCGGTATTTTTGCAGAAAATAAAGGCAATATTACTAATTCGACTTTAACCAATAACATGGTTGTAGCTGGTGGCACAAGTGGTTCAACAGGCGGCATTATCGGTGTTAACAGTGGTCATATTACTTATTCCAGCCTTAAAAATGAGGCTGATGCACAGGTTATCGGTATGAATAATGTTGGTGGTTTAATTGGCAAAAATACCGGTGATATTACCGGTGGACGTGATGCTGCTGATAGTTATTATAAATATCAGATTTACAATAATGGTGTCATTAATGTTGGAACGTGGAATGATGGTAATAGTAACGGCAAAGTTGATGCTGATGAAATCATTTTAGGCGGCAACGGCAATAACATCGGCGGCCTTATTGGCGATAACCAGGGCAGCTTAACCGCAGGCTATAACACCGGTGCAATCAATGCAAGCGGCAGCACAAATGTTGGCGGCATTGCAGGCAGCAACGCAGGCACTATTGACCAGGTATTTAACACCGTAATGACGGAAAATGGTCAAAATCAAACTATTACCGGCGGCACAAATGTTGGCGGCTTGGTAGGTGATAATACAGGTACAATAACTTATGCTTATAATACAAGTAATGTTGTTGCTACAAATCAAGATGGTATTGTTGGCAACCTTGTTGGTACAAATACTGATGAAGTAAAATTTGTTTACGGTGTTGCGAATAATTTAATTGGCAGTGGCACAGACGCTGTAAATGGTTATGTAATTGATACTTCTGACCAATGGAAGCAAGAAGGTTCTTATGCTGGGTTTACTTTTGGAGCAAACGGCTGGAAGATTTATAACGGTTATTCCAACCCGATGTTGAGTGTATTTTTAACAAAAGTAACGGTTGTAGACCAGCACCTTGTAGACCAATATTTCAGCGCTAAACATTATGGCGAGTTCCATCAGATTACTGCGGATGACATTAAAGCGCTTATTGCTATTGGCGCAATTTCTGCACCGGATGGTTTTGGCGCATTTAATAACAACAACGGCTTAATCCAGGGTGTTGCCGATGACGCTATGGCAAATTCCGGCAACTGGCTGTATTCCCAGCAGATTCTTGGCAGTAATATTAATGGCTTATTTAACCCCAATAACCTTGGTTATGATATAAGCCTTGTATATTCGCCGTTTGAGCTGGATAATGACCCGTCTTCGCATTGGAACTACCTTTTTAACGATGCTCCGTTTGACCGCAATAAAGACTTCCGTGAACGTAAAGCAGAAGTAAACTTTGTAGACGGCGGCATGGAGATTTAACCCCATAACTTAATAAAACCAAACCTAATAAAACAAAAAGCTGATACAACAACAAACAAGCCTGCGGTAAGCGCCGCAGGCTTGTTTTGTATTTTAAGAAAAATTATAATTTTAATGGTTTATTGTGTAATATTGATTTTATTTTTGCAGCTTTTTTAAATTTTGAATGCTTTTAACCGGTTCTTTCCATAAAGATTGTAATTGAAAGATAGCTATTTGATTGAGTCTGAATAATCGCTCTGATTGTGATAGCCCTTCACGGATAAATACTGCGTTCATGCTTTCAAGATTTGATAATACTATTAATTGTTCGATAGTCGCAGTATCACGAATATTACCTTTTGCTTCGTGGTGCATTTTACGCCATGCTTTGGCAGTAATGCCAAAAAGTGCAACGTTAATAACATCGGCTTCACTGGCATATGTATAAGAAATTTGAGCATTGGAAAGCGTTGGAAGAATTAATTTTTCTTTTATAGCATCGGTATGAATTTTATAGTTGGATTTTGCTATTTCTCGTTTTATATTCCAATCAATTTGCTTTATGTGGCTTTCATCAGTTTTTAAACGCTGATAATCTTTAATTATGTACAGTTTAAATTCAGGGGAAATCCAGGAAGCAAATTCAAAGGCAATATCTGTATGGGCATAGGTGCCGCCATAGCGCCCTGATTTAGAAATGATGCCGATGGCATTTGTACGGTCAATCCATTTTTGTGGTGGCAGAACAAATGAATTAGTTCCGGCCTCTTGTTTAAACTGGTCGAATTCGACCAGTTTAAAATTAGGGTTATTTAATTTTTCCCATAATCCTAAAAATTCTATTGTACTTCTTGAGCGCATCCAGTTTTTTATTACATCTGCCGGAAATTCAGGATTACGTTTTTTCGCAATATCAGTTAATGAAATATAATCGGATTCGTTGGTGCTGCTGACACGTATTTCAATGCCATTAGCATTTATAGTACTTTTTACAATTGCCATAATAATGTTACCCTCTCTATTTTAAATAAAATTTTTAGTGCAAAAATGATTTGATTTCAGCTGGTGACAAAATGTCACCGATTGCTTTCCTTATCATAAATAAGCAGTTTGCAAAGGTTGTTTACAAACTGCTTAAGGAGTGTTTTATTTAGTTTATTAAATTAATATGATCTGTTTCCAAGCTCCGGATGGCGCCCCGGAGACAGATGCAGGCGTTTGGCAAGTTCTACGGCTTCGTCGAGGGGCAGGTCGCCGGCGCGCTCACCATTTTTTTCAAATACGCAGTGCGGGTCTTCGCTGCCAACTTCGCCGCCGGGCAGGTAAATGTATTCTCTGTTGTCGTTGTCGGCAAGTATAATGCCTGCAAGCAACTGTTCCGCTAAAATTTTGCTCATTTGTGCTCCTTAAAACATGCGGCGTTTCCACAGCCAGTAGCCGGTAACCCCGGCAACCAGAAGCGAGGTGCCGCCTATTACGAGAAATCCGTACGGGCTGTCGGAAAGCGGCACGGGCACGTTCATGCCCCATAAGCCGCCGATGGTGGTCGGTATGGCCAGTATAATCGTTACGGATGCCAGAAACTTCATTACAAGGTTCAGGTTGTTGCTGATGATGGAGGCGAATACTTCCATCATGCTGTTTAAAATGTGGCTGTACATTTCAACCATTTCAATAGCCTGCTTGTATTCGATGATAACGTCCTCCAGCAAATCCTCGTCTTCTTCATACAGCTTGATGAGGTGCGCGCTCTGGTTGGTGGAGCGCAGGCGCAGCAGTTTTTCGGTTACAATGTAGTTGCTGCGCAGGGAGGTTGTAAAGTATGTTAAGGATTTTTGCAGGTCCAGCATGTTAAAAAGCTCGCTGTTTTCCATGGACTGGCGCAGGTGCTGTTCCAGTTCGTCGGTGCGTTTGATAATGATGCGGATATATTTCAAATACAGCGTTGCCGATTTATAGAGTATCTGAAAGAGAAAGCGCGTCTTTTTAAAGGTGCTGAACATTTTATAGTTGTAGGAAGAAAAATCGGCGATAACGGCGTTAGGCTCCAGGCAAACGGTTACAATGTAATCTGCCGATACGATAATGCCGAGCGGCAGGGTGTCGTAATCTTTGTTGCTGCGCAGCACAGGGATGTCGATAAGGGTGAGTATCTGGTCATCCTCTGTTTCGATACGGGATTTTTCTTCATCGTCAAGCGCGGCGCTTAAAAAGTCCATCTGAATGCCGGTGGCGTCCGCCACTTCGTGCAGTTCTTCGGGTGAGGGACTGACGATGTCTATCCAGCAGCCTTTTTCCAGGCTGTCCAGTTCCAGTTCGTCCATGCCGTTATTGGTGCTTTTCATAATTCTGTACATTGGCGGTCCCTCCTTCCGTTTGCAATGTGAATTAAAGCCGCAGCGCGGGGCTGTAAATTTAATTCACTCTGCAATCTTTTAAATATTCGGCACAAAAGCGCAAAATCCTTGTTAAAGGCGCGTTTTAGTTAAATTTTTTACAAAATTTTAAACTGCAGGGGCAGAGTTTTTACTTTTCTTTAATAAAAATTGTTGATATAATATAACTAATTTTAAAAGCAGGAGGGTAGTATTGTAGCTTAGAGCGGATTTTTTGTGAAGAAAGGTAGTGCAGCAGGATGAATGTTCAGTTGATTATTGTTGTTGTGTATATTGCGCTTTTGTTCGCAATAAGTTTTTACGTTAAAAGCAGGGCGGATAAAGGCTCTGCGGAGTATCTTTTTGCAGGGCGCAAACTTGGCCCGGTGCTGATTGCCGTTAATATTACGGGGCTTGCCGTTGGTGCGGCTTCTACCGTTGGCGTTGCCGAAAACGCTTACAAGGTTGGCATGGCGGCAGGCTGGTACAACGCGGCGTGGAGCGCGGGTGCCATTATTATGGGCCTTGTGGCAGCAGGCAAGCTGCGTGCCATGAAGGTTTCCACCATTCCGGAATTTTTTGAAAAATATTACGATACCAAAGGCCGCGTTATCAGCGCGGTTGGGCTTGTAATTATCATGTCCGTTATTACGGCGCTCCAGTATCTCGCCGGCGGCGCGATTCTGGCTTCGCTTCTGCCCGAATATTTTTCGTTCCGCGGCGGCATGATTGTAAGCGCGGTGGTATTTATCGGTATTACGCTCATCGGCGGTTTGTGGTCAAGCGGTTTGTCCAATATCGTCAGCGTTGTTTTAATTTACGCGGGCATTTTATATTCCTGCGTGGCAGCGGTAGACCACAGCGGCGGGCTTGATGCCATTGCGGCGCAGCTTCCGGCCGGGCTTGACTGGTTTGACCCGTTTGCAGGCATTCCGCTGGCCGTTATTATCGGCTGGTTTATTGTTATGATTACGCAGGCCATTACGGCGCAGGGCCCTGTGCAGATTGCCTGCGGTGCGCGTGACGCCAAAACCGCGCGCAACGGCTTTATTCTTGGCGGCCTTTTAATTTTTCCGGTAGGCTTTTTGTGCGCGCTTTTAGGCATTATCGGCAAGGTGCAGTTTCCGGAAATTTCGGCAACGCTGGCTTTGCCTAAAGTTGTTATGGCGCTTGACCCCATTGCCTCTGGCACAACGCTTGCGGCGCTGTGGGCAGCGGATGTATCTACCGCCTGCACAATTCTTCTGGGCGCAGGCACGCTGTTCAGCCAGGATATTTACAAACGCTTTATTAATCCGTCCGTAACGGACGACCGCTTTGTTAAAATTAACCGCCTGACTATTTTGGCGGTTGGCATTATAACCTTATGGTTTGCTTTTAACGCTGCCGGTATTTTAAAAACCATGGTGGCAGGGCTTTCGATGACAACGGCGCTGACCTGCGTATTTTTGTTTACGGTGTTTGCGCCCGGTTTGTGCCGCCGCAGCAGCGCGTTCTGGACTACCCTGGCCGGGCTTTTGGGCCTTGTGGTATGGGAATTTGTACCGGCACTGCATGTTTTGCAGCATGTAATTTATTTTGAATGGCTGCTGTGCATTATTGTGTTCCTTATTGTAGCCGTGTTTGACAAAACACCTATTAAAAAACCGGAATTGGTGGAGGAAGACTGACCATGGCAGAACAGAAACTGACGAGCATTGAAATAGGGCGTGCGGCACTGCGCATTGCCGTTACCGAAAACCGCACAGAGGAGCAGCGCATTAAAGAACAGCTGGCGGCAAAGGGCATCCGCAGCACGGCGGTTGATTTTGGCGGCGAATTTATGCCGAGCGTTGTTAAAATTGTGGAGCGTGCCGTTGTTGCAGCGCAGCGTCAGGGCATTGTTACGGAAACCCACGTTGGCGCAGGCGCAGTTGCAGGCGCTGCCCACGCTGCTTTGGAGCAGCTTGTTACGAAGGCGGCGGGCTTTAACGTGGGCGGCAAAATTGGCATCGCCCGCAGCGGCGAGCATTTGTGCGTTGCCATATATATGGCGGTGGGCGTGCTGAACCTTGACGAATTGTGCGTTGCTTTGGGGCACCGCTCACTGGCAAGTGAAGAATAAGGGAGCAGTATGAATATTATAGATATTATCGGGCCTGTAATGATTGGCCCTTCAAGTTCGCATACGGCGGGCGCGGTAAGGCTGGGGCTTTTAGCTGCCGGTATTTTGGGCGCGCCGCCCGTTAAAGCACAGATTGATTTGCACGGCAGCTTTGCGCATACCTACCGCGGGCACGGCACGGATGTGGCGCTGCTTGCCGGGCTTATGGGCTGGCTGCCTGATGACGCGCGTATTCCGCAGGCGCGTAAATATGCCGCGGAAGCAGGGCTGGAATATAATTTTGCCAAAGTAAACCTTGGTGATTTAACCCACCCCAATACAGCTCGCTTTAAGCTGACGGCAAAAGACGGCAAAAGCTGCGAGGTTATCGGTTCCTCCATCGGCGGCGGGCAGGTTAAGGTATCTGCCATTGACGGCGCGGAGGTTGAATTGGACGGCAAGCTGCCTGCGCTGTTGGTATCGCATACCGACAAGCCCGGCGTGATTGCGCTTGTAAGCAGCACGCTGGCAAGTGCGTCCGTAAATATCGCAACCATGCGCGTGTTCCGCAAAAATAAAGGCGGGCTGGCAACCATGGTGCTTGAGTGTGACCAGAAAGTGCAGCCTGCGATAGTGCAGCTGCTGGCGGCGCTGCCGCCTATTGACACGGTGCGCTTTGTAGACAGCGTGCTTTGAGGTGAAAGATGGCAAACGACAAAATTTCATTAAACGCATTAATAGAAGAAGCAGAAGCGGCAAAACTGAGCCTGAACGCTTATTTGCTGCCGCAGAGCGCTGCTGAACTTGAAATTACGGAGGAAGAACTGCTTGCCAAAATGGCGCAGATGCTGAAAGTAATGGAAGAAGCCGCAGCTTACGGGCTGACGGGCGTGCGCTCGCACAGCGGCTTAACCGGCGGCAGTGCGCTTAAACTGCAAAACGCGGCAGCGCAGCCTGGCTTTAATAAACTTTTGGGCGCTCTTGCAACGGATGCCGTAACTTATGCCCTTGCAGTAAGCGAATGCAACGCTGCCATGGGCAGAATTGTGGCGGCTCCCACGGCCGGTGCGGCAGGCGTGCTTCCCGGCGTGCTGCTGGCTTTAAAAAAACACTGCAATTTAACGGAAGAACAGCTGGCCCGCGCGCTTGTTGTGGCAGGGCAAATCGGGCTTGTAATTGCAGCCCGTGCCTCGCTTGCGGGTGCGGTTGGCGGCTGCCAGGCAGAATGCGGCAGTGCGGCGGCCATGGCGGCAGGCGCGGCTGTTGACGCTTTGGGCGGCAATCCTGCGCAGGCAGGTACTGCCGTAAGCATTGTTTTTAAAAACATGCTGGGGCTTGTGTGCGACCCTGTGGCAGGGCTTGTGGAAGTGCCCTGCATAAAACGCAACGGCGGTGCGGCAGTACAGGCGCTTTTGGCGGCAGAAATGGCGCTGGCAGGCATTGGCAGCTTTATACCGGCGGATGAAGCCATTGACGCCATGAAATGGGTGGGCGATTCCATGCCCTGCGCGCTGCGCGAAACTGCTGGCGGGGGCCTAGCGCAAACGCCTACGGCACTGGCGTGGGCCAAAGCGTGGTTTGAACGCGAATAGCCGCAAAAATCGGTTTTGTAAAATTAATGACATTTTATATTAAAAATTTTTACAAAAAATATTGACAGAACCTGTCTGCTATGATAGAATTACATTCGTCGCCAAGCGTATCTTGGTAAAATGGTGGCTGTGGTGAAGCGGTTAACACGGCGGATTGTGGCTCCGTTACGCGAGGGTTCGAATCCCTCCAGTCACCCCATATTTTTGGGGCGTAGCCAAGTCGGTAAGGCACGGGACTTTGACTCCCGCATGCGTTGGTTCGAGTCCAGCCGCCCCAGCCAAATAACGTGATCCACTAGCTCAGTCGGTAGAGCACCTGACTTTTAATCAGGGTGTCCCGCGTTCGAGTCGCGGGTGGATCACCATTTTTATTTTATAACAGAATTTTGCGGATGTGGCGGAACTGGCAGACGCACTAGACTTAGGATCTAGCGCCTTCGGCGTGCAGGTTCGACTCCTGTCATCCGCACCAGCATTCAACGTCCTGCTTTGGCAGGATGTTTTTTTATGCCCGTTTTACATTTTTACGCGATAGTTTTATAATAAAAATATCCGTTATTTTTTATTGAGGGAGCAGATGGTTTATGTTAGGAACGATTGTAAATACCTGTACTATTTTAACAGGCAGCTTTGTAGGCAGCTTTTTAAGCCGCGGCATCAGTGAAAAATATAAAACAGCGCTGTTTGACGCTTTGGGGCTGGCAACGGTTGGGCTTGGCGCCAACGCCGTTGTGCATAACCTGCCCAACAGCGAATATCCGGTGCTTTTTATTGCAAGCCTTGCCATCGGTACAATTATCGGCACAAGGCTTGATATCTGCGGGCGCTTCAACGCCCTGCTTGCGCACTGCAAGGGCGGCGGCAAGCTGGCGGAAGGGCTTTCTACGGCGATACTTCTGTTCTGCATCGGCACGCTTTCCATTTTAGGGCCTATTGAAAGCCGCCTTAACGGCAACAATACTTACCTTTTTACCAATGCAACGCTTGATTTGGTATCTTCCATGATTTTTGCCTCTACTTACGGCTTCGGCATTGCCATTGCGGCGGCGGTGCTGTTTTGTTGGCAGGGCAGTATTTATCTGTTTGCCGGTGTTATTGCGCCGTATTTAACGCCGGGCATGATGACGGAAATATCGCTTTTGGGCGGCATTTTCCTGCTGAGCAGCGGCGTGGGCATTTTGCAGCTGCGCGACTGCAAAACCTTAAATATGCTGCCTTCGCTTTTAGTGCCGCCGCTGTGGTTTACTATTGTAAGTTTTTTACAGTAATTTTAACAGAAAAATATATTATAATGTTACACTGTGTTGACGAATTAGCCGGAAATGTTTATAATTAGTATCATAATATTTGATATTTAATGAAAGGTGTTGTTTGAAGTGAGTACTACATACAGTGTTTATTTACCTAATTACAGCGTTGGGCCGGACTGCTACGAAGCAATTCCGTCCGTAACGGCAAGATATGGCAAAAAGGTTGTTATTATCGGCGGCAAAACCGCGCTGAGCAAAGCCCAGGATGCAATTCTTGCAGCTGTAAAAGGGCACCTTGATGTTACGGCTGTGCTTTGGTACGGCGGCAACTCTACCTATGAAAATGTTGATATGCTGATGAATACCAAAGAAGTTCAGGAAGCCGATATGGTATTTGCCGTTGGCGGTGGCCGTGCTGTTGACTGCTGCAAAACCATGGCGGACAAAATGGGCAAACCCGTTTTCACTTTCCCGACCATTGCTTCCAACTGCGCTGCCTGCACCGCTATCTGCGTTATGTATAAACAGGATGGCAGCCTCGCCGGTTACTATTATCCGAAACACTGTGCAGAACATACTTTTATCAATACCAAAATTATTGCCGAAGCACCGGAAAAACTTTTGTGGGCCGGCATTGGCGATGCACTCAGCAAAGAATGCGAGGTTTTGATTGCCACCGAAGGCAAAAAGCTTTTAAACACTCCGCTGCTGGGCCGCGCTCTGGCAGGTGCCTGCACTTCTCCGCTGTTTGAATACGGCAAACAGGCTTTGGCAGACTGCAAAAACAATGTTGTTTCCGAAGCAATTCAGGAAGTTGCGCTGGATATCATCATGAGCACCGGCATTGTTTCCAACCTTACCACCACCGAAAACGATTACTACTATAATTCTTCGCTGGGACACTGCTTCTACAACGCTTACACCGGCCTTGCCTGCGCAGAACGCCATATGCACGGCGAAGTGGTTTCCTTCGGTGTAATTGTGCTGTTAACCTGCGACAAGCAGTTTGAACTGCGCGACAAGATTGCAAAATTCAATAAGGAACTGGGCCTGCCTGTAACCTTAAAAGAACTGGAGGTTGACGAAGCCGGCCTTGAAAAAATCCTTGACCGCGCACCGGCAATTCTCGAATGGAAAAAGACTCCGTACGAAATGACCCGCGAAAAATTCAAACAGGCCATTTTGGATGCCGACGCTTACGGCAAAACCCTGTAATAACATATAAAACAAAAAATCCGCCTTTACGGGCGGATTTTTTTATGCCTTGGAAGAGTTTGCTGCCCTGTATTTTGTTTTAAAGTGCCAGCCAGTTTACTTTATGCCCCTGCTGTGTAAGCATGAGCGTCAAATCTGCGCCGTTAAGCCAGATGGTGGCGGTGTTTGTTAAAAGCGGCACGCCGATAAGGCTTTCTTTAAAGGCTGCGTCAATAATAACCGGCACGCGTCCTTTTGCGTCATTTAACGCGCCGAGCGGCGTAACGGAACCGGGCGGCAGGTTCAGCATGGCGTCCAGTTCTTCCGCGGCAGCGAAGGTTAAGCGGCGGCTGCCAAGCTGTGTGCGCAGAGCTTTTAAATCCAGCTTTTTGTCCTTCGGTAAAGTTACCAGCCAAAAGTTCTGGTGTTTGTCGTCGCACAAAAACAGGGTGCGGGCAATCGCTTCCGAGTGCGGCAGCTTTAAGGCTTCGCCTTCTTCCACGGTGTAAATGGGCTGATGTTCAGTAACTTCAAAGGCAATGCCTGCCGCGTTCAGCAGGCTGATAATTTCACTTTTTGCAGCAGCCATCAGATATGCCAGTTTTCAAAGTAGTTAATCTGCATGGCGGCGCGTACATCGTGCAGGGTTTCGGCTGCCGCTGCGCGCGCGGTTTCGCTGCCTTGTTTTAAAATCATTTTTACTTCGTCAAGGCGCTGTTCCCACATATGGCGGCGTTCGCGGATGGGGGCAAGCTCGGCCTGCATTACGTTGTTGAGGAATTTTTTAACTTTTACGTCGCCCAGGCCGCCGCGCTGGTAATGCGCTTTTAGTTCGTCAAGGTTTGTGTATTCCGGCAGAAATTCCGCAAAATGTTCGGGGCGGGAGAAAGCGTCCAGATAAATAAATACCGGGTTGCCTTCAACCTTGCCGGGGTCTTCCACACGCACGTGGTTCGGGTCGGTAAACATCGACATAATTTTCTTCTTAATAACGTCCGCTTCGTCGCTGAGGTAAATGCAGTTGCCCAGCGATTTGCTCATTTTGGCCTTGCCGTCAATGCCGGGCAGGCGCAGACAGGCTTTGTTGCTCGGCAGGATGATTTCCGGCTCGGTTAATGTTTCGCCGTAAACGCTGTTAAACTTATTAACAATTTCCTTGCACTGCTCCAGCATCGGCAGCTGGTCTTCGCCGACAGGCACTGCCGTTGCGCGGAAGGCGGTAATATCGGCCGCCTGGCTGATGGGGTATACAAAAAAGCCTACGGGAATGCTGGCTTCGAAATTGCGCATTTTAATTTCGGTTTTAACGGTCGGGTTGCGCTGCACGCGCGATACGGTTACAAGGTTCATATAATATGCGGTGAGCTCTGTAAGCTGCGGCACGGCAGACTGAATGAAAATGGTGGATTTTTCCGGGTCGATGCCGCAGGCAAGGTAATCAAGAGCCACTTCCAGCACGTTCTCGCGCACTTTTTCGGGGTGCTCGGCGTTATCGGTCAGCGCCTGAGCATCGGCAATCATAATAAATACCTTGTCAAACTGGCCGGAGTTTTGCAGTTCCACACGTTCTTTTAAAGAACCGGCGTAATGCCCAACGTGGAGCCTGCCGGTCGGGCGGTCGCCCGTTAAAATAATTTTCTGCATTTTCTTACCTCACAATCAAATAATATCGTAAAATCCGCCCTGGCGGAGATATAACTAATTTATATTATAACACAAATTTTGCTGTGTTAAAACAAAGCATATCTGTGCCGCAGCGCGATTTTAGTTTTTAACTATTTTTGCTTGACGGTAAAGTGAAAGAGTGGTATGCTTTAGTTACAAAAGCGATGAGTGGTTGGTCATTCTGCCACGCAAACAAAAAACCGGGAGCTGCAACTCCCGGTTTTTTAATTTAGGCTGGCTGTGAGCATTACAGTAAACCGTCCAGCCATTTGCAAATGTAGTACGATGTTACAGCTGCCATGACGGCTACCAAAAAAGCGATGAATGGTTTGTTCATCATTCTGTCACCTCCTTCCTACTGGAAAGAGTCACAGCGTTAAATATTATAGCAGAGTTTAATGTTTTGGAAAAGAATAAAGTTAAGAAAAAAGCTGCAAAGCAATTTATATGCTTTGCAGCTTTTTGTGTCTTACAATCCTGCCTGTTCTACGCCGCTGAAAAGGTAGCCTAAATGCGTGGTGCTGTTTAAAAGTACGGCGCGCCATACGCCTTCATTATATTCCAGCACGTTAATGCAGGCGTTATCCTGCTTGATGTGCCAGAAGTGGCTCATATCAAGCCCCAGCAAGTCGCAGATAATGGCTTTGTTGACGGCGTCGTGCGCGGCAACAAGAATTGTTTGGCCTTCGTATTTTTCTGCGTATTCGTCAAAAGCGGCGCGGGCGCGCTTGCGTACGTCTTCCAGATTTTCACCGCCCGGCATCTGCACTTTGTGCGGCTCAGTATGCCACTTTTTAAATTCTTCGGGGTAATGCGCCTGTATTTCGCAGGCCAGTTCGCCTTCCCACGCGCCGTGGTTAATTTCCGTAAGGCGCTTGTCGCTGTGTACCGGCAAATGGTGTAAATCGGCGCAGGCCTTGCAGGTTAAAAACGAGCGTTTTAAAGGGCTTGAAATACATAAATCGAGATGTACGTTTTTTAACCCTTGCGCCAAAAGCCCTGCCTGTGCAAAGCCTTTTTCACTCAGGCGGGTGTCTTCCTGCCCCTGGTAGCGTCCCTGTAAATTCCAGTTGGTTTCTCCGTGGCGTATTAAAATAATGCGTACCATATTATCCCTCGCAGTTTATAAGTTTCACGTCGATAATGCCTTCTATGCCGCGCAGCTTCAGCATAATATCGTTAGGAATGTCGCCGCTGGTGGCAATGGCCATTAAGTTGGTGCCTTCAATGGCGGTGCTGCCTACCTGCATGCCGTTAATGTTGATGCCTGCGCTGCCGAGTACGGTGGCAATCTGCCCAATCATGTTGGGTTTGTCAACGTGCGGCGCAAGCAGCAGGTAGCCTTCGGGTTTGAAGTCCAGGCGGAAGCGATCAATCTGCACAATTTTGGCTTCTTTGCCTGCAAACAGGGTGCCGGTCAGCGTGTGCTCGCCTTTTTCGGTGGCAATTTTTACATTAATGGCGGTGCTGAAATAGCCGGTGCGGTGCGATTTTACGTCGCGCACCTGCAAGTGGCGTTTTTTGGCAATGCCCGGCGCATTTACAAAGTTAACGCTGTCCTGCAAAATCGGGTTCAAAAGGCCTTTTAAAAAGGCAGTGGTCAGCGCCTGCGTTTCCGTTGCGGCAAGTTCGCCGGTGTATTCCAGTTCCACGGCTTTAATCGGCCCTTCGGCCAGATAAATGCCGATAGTACCGAGGCGTTCTGCCAGTTTAAAGTACGGCGCGATAACGCTGGCAACGCTTTTGGGGATGGGAGCCATGTTGACGGCCGTCATAACGGGGCGGCCTTCCAGCGCGTCGATAACGCCGTAAGCAACGTCCACGGCAACGCCAATCTGCGCTTCAATGGTGCTGGCGCCAAGGTGCGGGGTCTGCACAACCTGCGGCATGCCGATAAAGGGGTTGTTTTCCGGAGTCAGCGGTTCTTCGGGGTATACGTCAATGGCGGCTCCGGCTACTTTGCCGCTTTTTAAGGCTGCGGCAAGTGCTTCGGTATCCACGCAGCCGCCGCGGGCACAGTTTACAATGCGCACGCCGTCTTTCATTTTGGCAATGGCTTTGGCGTTTATAATGTTATGAGTTTCTTTCGTCAGCGGGGTGTGAATGGTGATGTAGTCGGATTTGGCCAGCAGTTCTTCAAACGGAACGAGCTCCACGCCAACCTGCTGTGCGCGTTCTTCGGTAATATACGGGTCGTAGCCGATGGTGGTCATTTCCATGGCCTGCATGCGCAGGGCAACGCGGCTGCCGATACGCCCAACGCCGATAATGCCGAGCGTTTTGCCCTGTACCTGAATGCCGTCAAAGCTTTTTCTGTCCCATTTGCCGGCCTGAATGGAAGCGTGCGCCTGCGGAATGTGGCGCGTCATGGCCATCATCATGGCAACGGTGTGCTCCGTGGCGGCAATGGTGTTGCCTTCCGGCGCGTTAAGCACTACAATGCCGCGTGCCGTCGCTGCGGGAATGTCGATATTATCAACGCCAACGCCCGCGCGGCCGATAACCTTTAAGTTTTTGGCGGCGTCGATAACTTCTTTGGTAACCTGCGTCTGGCTGCGGGTTACAAGCCCGTCATATTCGCCGATGCACGCCAGAAGTTCTTCCGTGGGCATATTGGTTTTTACGTCTACATCAAAATGTTCGCGCAGCAGGGCCACGCCTTTTTCGCTTACGTCATCGCTTACAAGTATTCTCATCATTCATTCCTCCGTTTATTCGTGTTTTGCCTGGTATTCCTTCATAAAATCCGCAAGGGCGCGGCAGGCTTCGGGCGTTACGGCGTTGTAGGCCGATACGCGGCAGCCGCCTACAAGGCGGTGCCCGCCGATGCCTATGAACCCGCGCTTTTTGCCTTCGGCGATAAAGTCTTTTTCCATTTCCGGCGTTTGCAGGTTGAAGGTGATGTTCATCAGGCTGCGGCTTGTTTTTTCGGCGTGGCCTCGGTAAAAGCCACGGCTAGCATCGATAACGTCATAAATAAGCTGCGCCTTTTCGCGGTTGCGTGCGGCAATGGCCTTTACGCCGCCCTGCGCTTTAATCCAGTGCAGGGTTTTGTTAACCATGTAAATGGCAAATACCGGCGTCGTGTTGTACAGCGAATCGTTATCCGCGTAGTTCCGGTAGCTCAGCATAGGCGGCAAATCCGCACGGGCAGTTTCTAAAAACGCCTTTTTAACAATTACAATTACCACTCCGGCAGGGCCGAGGTTTTTCTGCGCCCCGGCGTAGATAAGGCTGAACTTTTTTACATCTACCGGGCGGGAGAGAATGTCGCTCGACATATCGCAGATAACCGGAACGCTGACATCGGGGAAGTTCTGCCACTGCGTACCGTAAATAGTGTTGTTGGCGGTTATGTGCAGGTAGGCGGTATCGGGCTTAATTGTAAGCTCCTGCGGAATATAGCTGTGGTTTTTGTCGGCGCTTATGCAGGCTTCGTAGGTTTCGCCAAAGCGCTTGGCTTCTGCCATGGCTTTTTTGGCCCATACACCGGTGTTGGCATAGGCAGCACGCTTGTTGGTAAAAAAGTTGGCTGCCGTCATTAAAAACTGTAAGCTGCCGCCGCCCTGTATAAATAAAATTTCGTAATCCTCGGGAATTTCCATCAGCCCGCGCAAAAGCGCTTTGGTTTCCGCGTGCATGGCGGCGTATTCCGGGCTGCGGTGGCTCATTTCAATAATGCTCATGCCGGTGTTTTTATAGTTTAAAAATTCTGCCTGGGCTTCCTGCAAAACTTCCAGCGGCATGGCCGAAGGCCCGGCGTTAAAATTGTAAACTCTGTCCATAATATCCCTCCAAAATAAAAATAGAGAAGCCGTCCTTGGGACGAGCTTCTCTTTCTCGTGGTGCCACCCAAATTCAGCGCGCAGGCAAACGGCAAAGTGCTGGTAAAAAATAAAACCCCCATCCCACATGGGACGAGAGTTACCCGCGTTGCCACCCAAATTGCCTTACGGCCATCTTTAGTAACGCTGTATCGGGCGCTGCCCGGCGGATTCGTCACCCGCATCTCCGGAGCGGAACTTGCTGCACGCTGCTGCCGCCTCGCATCTTCCGGCGGCTTTCTGAAAGCATTGTTGCTGCTTTTTCTCCATCATCGTGTTGCTGTTATTAATTTATAGGGCTATTATAGCAGGTTTGGGGGGCTTGTCAACAAAATAACGGCAAAAAATAAAATTAAAAATAAAACGCGGCAAATCTGTAACGCAGTTTACAAAATTCAAGCTGCGGGCTTAATAAGGCAGGCTTATAAATAAACCGAACTTATTTAATTAATAAGCATAACTTATAAATAAGCGCGGGCAATAAAAAAGCCCGGCTGTAAATGCCGGGCGGGTGAAGCTCGTTATTATTTTGTTTCTGCGCCTTCAAGCTGCGGTGCTGCTGCGTCTTCAAGGCCGCCTACGTTGCCGCGCAGTACGGCGCCGGTTTCAACGGTGAGCTTTTCACAGCGCACATCGCCGGTAATAACGCTGCTGGCAAGCACTTCCAGCGTGCCCTTGGCAACAATGTTGCCTTCAATTTTGCCTGCAACCGTTACATTGGCGCCAAAAATATTGGCTTTAATATTGCCGGTTTCACCAACAACAACATCGCTTTCCGAAAACACAATGCCGCTGAAGGTGCCGTCGATACGGATAGAACCCTGCGCGGTAATATTGCCGGTAATTTGCGTGCTTTTGCCGATATAGGCTTCAAAATTGTCTACCGCCACTTTAGGCAGGGCGGAATTTGTTTTTGCATTATTATTGTTTGAAGAACCAAACATTGTCTTGCTCCTTTAAAACTATCTGATTAATTTAAGCGGGTCGGAATCCTGCCCGTTAATGATAACTTCGTAATGCAGGTGCGGGCCGGTGCTGTAACCGCTGCTGCCAACATAACCGATAACGTCGCCTTTTTCCACATACTGGCCGGAAGAAACTTCAATAGACGACATATGCCCGTAAGCAGTTTCGTAACCGTAACCGTGGCTGATTTTTACATAACGGCCGTAACCGCTGTACCAGCCTGCGTATTCCACATAACCGGTTGCGCCTGCGTAAACCGGCGCACCGTAGTCGTTGCCGATATCAATGCCGGGGTGGTAATCGTAGCCGGTGCCGCTGAACGGGTTGGCTCTGCCGCCGAAGCGGGAAGTAATTTCACCGCCGGCCGTAGGCCAGATATCCGGAGTAGCGTCAAGCTTTGCATTGCGTTCGTGAAGCTGTGCCAGCAAATCGCCGAGCACTGCTTTTTTCTGCTGCATTTCGGTCTGCAGGTTTTTAGCCTGGGCTGCGGTAACATCAATCATTTTAATGTCCGCCGGGGCGGAAGGGCCGCCTTTGCCCATGTACTGGCTGCGGTCAATGCCGCCGCGGGAAGGCTGCTGGCTTACATTATTGCCAAGGGCTTTGCGCACTTCGTGTTCCAGTGCGGAAAGCTCAGCCATGTCCTTCTGCATTTTTTCGTTTTCTTTCTGCAGTTCGGCCAGTTTCTGGTCCTGCGCTGCTTTATCGTTGCGGTAAGCTATAAGTTCGTTCTGTTCCTGGTGTGCCTGGTAAACAACCATGGAAGATTTTGCTGCAATGCCAATGCCTGCCAGAAGCAGGATGCCGCAGAAAATGCCGATTTTTTTCAGCAGGCTTGCGCGGAAGCTGAAGCTTTTCGGTTCTTTGCCGCGGTGGGGAATGAACATAATCGTATATTCGTTATCGACTTTACGCTGCTGTCGTTTTAACGGTTCCATGCATAAACTACTCCTAACTGATAAAACTTTATTCTGTCCGCTTTTACACAAGTACTATTATATTTTCTCACAAATCGCCTTAAAAAACAACCAAAAAGCCGTAAAAAAATGTGAAATCTTGCTAATTTAACATAATTTGCTGCTAAAACGGCATAAATTGATGTTATGTAGGCTGTGAGGGCATAATAGTTTACACGGTGAAGAACTAACGGCAATAGTTATAAAATACATATAAACAGTTAATTAATATACATTTTTTATCAGTAAGGGCAGCGCTGCTCTCTTTTTTTATTTTGTGCATGAAGGGGTGGAGTTTACTTCTTGCGGCACTATCTCAGTTTAGAGATAGTGCCTGTTTTGCGCGGGCATTTTAGGTACTACTGCTTACGTACGGTAGTACTTAGGGAACAAGGTATAATTATAATAATAAACCTGCGGTTTATTGGGAACAAGGTAAGAACGTAATACGGCAAAGAAAAGATAAAGAGAAAAAACAAGAAAAAAGAGAAAAGAAAAGAAACTCACCCATATAAACGGCAAAACAGGGGCAAAAATTAACCATGCGCAAAAAAATCAGGCAAAAAATTGCGGCGGCGGCAAAAAATAAATTTTGCGCGCAGGTAAATTTTTAAGGCATAAAAGCCGTTTATATGGGTGTAAGGGGTTTGCAAAATAAAACAACCGCTGCCGTAAAAAGCAGCGGTTAGTGTTTAAATATCAGGCATGAGCCTGCAAGTTAGAAAGTTACAGGTTTGCCGTAGTATGCGCAGGTTAAAACCTTAAGCATGGCTTCGTCGTCAATCGGGCGCGGGTTGGCAAGGGTGCAGGGGTCAAGCACAGCGTTGTGGGCTATTGCTTCTGCATTTTCCTTAAACAGCTCTTCGCTTACGCCGTTAGCCTGATAGGTCTGTTCAATACCAAGTTCTTTGTTTAATGCGCAGATGGCTTTAACAAGCGAATCGGTAAGCTGCTTGTCGGTGCCGCCGGGCAGGCCCAGGTAGCGTGCAACTGCTGCATAGCGGTTCATGCATACGCGGGAGTTGTACTGGATAACGGACGGTAAAAGAATTGCGTTGCAGCAGCCGTGCGGAATGTGGAATACTGCGCCTGTTTTGTGCGCCAGGCTGTGGGCAATGCCCAAAAGCGCGTTGCTGAACGCCATGCCTGCAAGGCACTGGGCAATGTGCATTTTGCCGCGTGCTTCTTTGTCGCCGTGGTAGCTGTCAAGAAGGCTGTCGAAAATATCGCCGATGGCTTTCAGTGCCAGAGCGTCCGAAAAATCGCTGCGCGCAGTGGCAACATAGGCTTCCAGTGCGTGGGTTAAAGCGTCCATGCCGGTATGCGCGGTAAGCTTGGGCGGCATGGTCAGCGGAATGTCGGTATCAAGTACGGCAATATCCGGGGTAATTTCAAAATCGGCCAGCGGGTATTTAATGCCGCTGGAGTAATCGGTAATAACCGAAAAGGCAGTTACTTCTGAAGCAGTGCCGCTGGTGGACGGAATGGCTACGAAAATTGCCTTGTTGCGCAGCTTGGGCATGGTGAACGGTGTTTTAATATCCTCGAAGGTTTTATCGGGGTGTTCGTAAAATACCCACATGGCTTTGGCTGCGTCGATAGGGGAGCCGCCGCCGATAGCAACGATAACGTCCGGCTCAAATTCGCGCATGGCCTGTGCGCCTTTCATAACTGTTTCTATGGAAGGATCGGGCTCGATGCCTTCAAATAAAGCGGTTTCCAGTCCGGCAGCTTTCAAAACCTCCTCGGTTTTCTGCAAAAAGCCGCCGCGGCGCATGGAACTGCCGCCGGTGAAAATCATGGCTTTTTTGTGGCCTGCCAAAACCTTCAATTCATCAAGGGCGCCCGGCCCATAGTAAATATCGCGTGGTAAAGTAAAGCGTGACATGTAATCGCCTCCTGTTTTCTTAACTGCCTTTATTATAACACATAATGGTTAGCTTTAGTTGACGTTTCTGTGAAAAAATTAAAAATTATTATTAAATAAATTTATAAACTAATTTTGAAAATTAACATAAAACGGTAGAGTATTGCGCCGATTTACTGTATAATAGAAATATTAACAGTAAAGGAAGTGATTTTTTGGCAACACAAATGCAGCTTGCCCGAAAAGGCATTATTACCGAAGCAATGAAGCAGGTGGCGGCCTACGAAGGCGTGACGGAAGAATTTATCCGCAAGGGCGTGGCCGAAGGCACTATTGCCATACCGCTTAATATAAACCATAAAAACGTAACCCCGCGCGGCGTGGGGCAGGGGCTGAGCGTTAAGGTCAACGCCAATATCGGCACCTCCAGCAGCTATCCCGACCCGGAGCCGGAGCTTGAAAAGCTGGCGGCAGCGATTGCAGCGGGCGCCGACAGCGTGATGGATTTATCGACCGGCGACAATATCGATGCTTCGCGCAGGGCCATTATCGGCGCCAGCACGGTTATGGTGGGCACGGTGCCAATTTACCAGGCAACGGTGGAAACCATAAAAAAACGCGGCGCCGTTGTGGAAATGACGAAAGAAGATTTGTTTGAAGTTATCCGCCAGCAGGCGGCAGACGGCGCGGACTTTATGACGATACACTGCGGCATTAACAAAAACGTGCTTGACATGCTGACCGGCGAAGGGCGTGTGATGGACGTTGTAAGCCGCGGCGGCAGCTTTATTACCGGCTGGATGCTGCACAACGGCAAAGAAAATCCGCTGTACGAATACTATGACGAAATTTTGGACATCTGCGCCGAGTATGACGTTACCATTAGTTTGGGCGACGGTTTGCGTCCCGGCTGCCTGGCCGATGCAAGCGACCGCGCGCAATTGCAGGAGCTTTTGAACCTTGGCGAACTGACGCAGCGCGCATGGGCAAAAGGCGTGCAGGTAATGGTGGAAGGGCCGGGCCACGTGCCTTACAACCAGATTGCCGCCAACATGCAGCTGCAGAAACGCGTGTGCCACGGTGCGCCTTTTTATGTGCTGGGGCCTCTCGTTACAGACGTTGCGCCTGGGTACGACCATATTACCTCCGCTATCGGCGGCACGCTGGCAGCCATGAGCGGCGCGGACTTTTTGTGCTATGTAACGCCTGCCGAGCATTTGGGCCTGCCCGATATTAACGACGTGCGCGAAGGCGTAATTGCAGCGCGTATTGCAGGCCATGCGGCCGATGTTGCCAAAGGCTTGCCCAAAGCCGTAGAGTGGGATTTGGAAATGGCAAAAGCACGCAAAAACCTGGACTGGAAAAAACAGATTGAACTTGCCATTGACCCGGTTAAAGCGCAGGCTTATCGCGATAAAAAGAACAAAGCCGACGACGAAGCCTGCTCAATGTGCGGCGATTACTGCGCCGTGAAAATTGTTGGCGAATACCTTGATAAATGCAAAGGCTGCAGAAAATAATACGGCAAAAACCGTATTGTTGCAGGCCTGATCTATTTGCTTTTTAAATTAAGCCGTGCTATAATGAAAGCACGAAATGGGATTGATGATGTCCAAATGTACACATCAAAACAAAAAACCGGGAGCTGCAACTCCCGGTTTTTTTATATAATTTTAAACTATTTATTTTTTATAGGTTTCGTGCGGCTGCAATAAATCGTTATTGCTGAACGCACTGACAGGCTTTAACGGCTGCGGGGCTTTGGTATCCGCCTTCAGGCGCTTGCTGTACCAGCATACGTCCAGCCAGCGGCCGTGCTTAAACCCGGCAAGTTTGTGCGTACCGGCATCTTCAAAGCCCATACGCTTATGAAAGTTTAAACTGTTTTGGTTAATTGCCGTTATGCAGGCGTAGGCGTTATAGTAACCAAGCTTTTCTAAAATATCAAGCAGCGCGGCATACAGGCACTCGCCGATATTTTGCCCGCAAAAGGCAGCGTCCACATAAACGGACAGGTCTACCGTGTAATCATACGCCACGCGCTCGTTATAGGCGGAAGCGTAAGCGTAGCCGAGAACTTTGCCTTCGCGCTCGTACACAAGGTACGGGTAGCGGCTGCTGATTGTTTCAACGCGCACGGCAAATTCCTCCGGTGTCGGTACTTCGTATTCAAACGAGATAACGGTATCCGTAATATACGGCGCGTAAATTTCTAAAATGCGTGCGGCGTCCTGATTGCGGACGAAACGGATTAAATCTTTCATTTCTGATTCCTGTCTTTTAAAATGCGGCGCAGAATGGCAAACATAACTTCGGCAGCGTCATCCTGCATTTTAAAGGAAAGGCTCTGCCCGTCATTCTGATGCGCTTCAATAATATTGGTAGAAAGGTTTGCTGTTTTTAAATCGTCCAGGCGGATTTGCTTGGCCAGTTTTTTGCTTAAATAAATAATGCGGCTGTTGGTTAAGAACAAATACCCTGCGTCGATAATTACGGCGGTTTCTTCCATAACCTGCGGGTGCTCGATATGTTCGCCCTTAAAGGAGATGATTTCGTCGATGCGCAGTTTGCGCGTCAGCTGGTAGTAATTGTCCTCTTTGGCAACGGTCTTAACTTCGCACAAAGCGGCCTGCCCTGCTGCGTGGCAAATTTCGCCGTCCTCTAGCGGAAAGTCTACCTTAACATTGCCTAAAGGCGCGTTTTCGGCGTTCCACAAATAGCGGTATTTGGTTAAAGCGTTGTCGATATTGGCTTTAAATTCGTAGGGAATATCCAGCCTTGTGCACATGTCGCGCAGCTGCTGCTCGTCCTCCGGCGTAAAGCGTTTGGCGTCGGCAATGCGGTCAAACTCGCCGTTAAAGTAATCGTTAAAAACCTGCTTGCGGAAGTCGAAGCCGTCTTCATAATCATAGCCGAACAGCTCGTTAATGGCGGCAATGGTAAGGTTTTCTTCGCCGGTTACAAGTCCGCGGCAGCGCGAAAAATAGGCGGATTTTTTAGCGCCGTTGTCGGCAAGACGGCACAGGTTTTCGGGAATTTCCAAAATTTCTGCCATATGGGCGCGGTCATTTAAAATTGGGTCCTCCTTGCTCTGCGCGCTTGAAAAAGCGTTGTCGGCAACCTTGCGGTAAATGGCGCTGCGCTGGTCCATATTGGTGTCGCTGAATTTGCAGCCCCACTTTTTAAAAATGGCGGCGGCTGCGTCTTTTGCCAGTTCCTGCGCGCTTTCGGCTTCGGTTAAAATATTATTTATTTCTGCAAAGGCGTTCTGCTGGGGCTTGGAGCCAAACAGCCTGCCCATAAAACCTTGTTCTTCCAGTTCCTGCTTTTTAAATCCTTTCACGGTCACACATCCTTATTAATGTAATAAATTAATTATACAATATCCGCGGTTATGCCGCAATAAGCGGTTTAAAACGCGGAGTTTACACAAATGTCACAACTAATGTTTAGGATATGTTAAAATGTTAATATAGGATATTATCGTGCGGAGATGATATAGATGAATATTTTTGAGGACCGCGGCGGCGGCAAACTGCACTGGAAGCTTAATTTGTATGTTTTATGGGTGTGCGTGTTTTTTACCTGTGCAAGTTATACCATGTGCGTGCCGTTTTTGCCGGTATATCTTTTGCAGCATTTGGGCGTAACCCAGGCTGATGTCAATTCGTGGACGGGCCTTATTTATTCCGTTACCTTTTTTACGGCGGCCATTATGGCGCCTTACTGGGGTGCCCATGCCGACCGTATAGGCCAGCGCCTGATGGCAATACGTGCGGGGTTTGGCCTTGCCGTAACCTATGCCTTAATGGGCATGTGCCAGAGCCCGGAACAGCTTTTTGGTGTGCGCCTTTTGGCAGGCCTTGTAAGCGGCTTTGTACCGGCATCGCTTTCGCTGGTTTCTTCAACCCTGCCTGCCGTTAAAATGGGCTGGGGCATGGGGCTTATGCAGACTGCCGTTGCCTCCGGCAGCATCCTCGGGCCGATGCTCGGCGGTTATGTAAGCGCCTGGTTCGGCATGCGCATGTCGTTTTATATCGCGGCGGGCGCGCTGTTTGTTGCAACCATTATGGTTATTGCCTTTGTGCGCGATGTAGAGCACGAAAAAAGCGAAGGCAAGGTTATTCATATCTGGGCGGACTTAAAGGCATCACTGCAAAATAAAGGGCTGCTGTTTGTAATGAGCATGTTCTTTTTGGTGCAGGTATGCGTAATGATTGTGCAGCCGTTGATTACCATGTACGTATCGTACCTGTTGGGCGGCGTTGTTAACGACGACGTTGTTAAAACTGCGGGCATTATCTTCTCGCTGGCGGGCATTGCCGGTATTATCGCAGGGCCGTACTGGGGCAGCCGCGGGCAGAAGCGCGGTTACACAAAAACGCTGTTTATGGTGTTTATCTGCGCGGGCGCAATAAATATGTGCCAGTTCTTTGTGCACAACATCTGGCAGTATGCGGCGGTAACCTTTATTTACGGCCTGTTTCTGGCAGGAGCGGTGCCAAATATTAACGCCCGCCTGGTTGAAGTTACCGACCCTTCCGTGCGCGGCAAGGCTTTTGGGCTTGTAACCAGTGCGCAGCAGTTTGGCGGCGTGGTTGGCCCGCTTTTAGGCGGCTTTTTGGGCGGCTTTTTGCCGACGCGCCTGATACTTGTTTTAACGGGCGTAATTTTGGTATGCGCCGGTGTTTACACTTATTTAACCAAAGTGCGCGGCGTGCCGCAGAAGGCTTGAATGCAGGGCTTTGGTAAATTTACACATACAAACTGTTAAAAATTGAACAGTTTGTGAAAGCTTTAAAATTAAGGGGGCAAAACCCCTGATTTAGCTTGACAAATTTTGTATACAATATACAATAGAGCTGTAAGCAGCATAAAAGGGGGAATTTTACAATGCTTATTAAAAAATTTGAAGGCAATTCGCCGAAAATTGACCCGAAGGCTTTTGTAGCCGAAACCGCAGTAGTTATCGGCAAAGCAGAACTGAAAGAATACAGCAGCGTATGGTATAACGTAACCATCCGCGGCGATGTTAATGAAATTAAAGTTGGCAGATATACCAATGTTCAGGATAACAGCGTGTTGCACGTTTCCGACAGCCATGCCTGCATTCTGGGCGATTATGTAACCGTAGGCCACTGCGCGCTTCTGCACGCCTGCACGGTTGAAGACCATGTGCTTATCGGCATGCACTCCACCGTTTTGGACGGCGCTGTTATCGGCAAAGGTTCCATTGTGGCAGCCGGCGCGGTTGTAACCAAAAACACCATTGTTCCGCCGTACTCCCTGGTAGCAGGCGTACCGGCAAAAGTTATTAAAAAACTGCCGGAAAACACCGACGCAACCCACGCACAGGCCGTTAAATACGAAAACCTGTGGACCCGCCGTTACAACGAACTTCCCGATGGCGGCGGCGAAGAATACCATGGCGAAAAAATTGTATAATATCTGATAAAAAGCGCAGTTTAAGGCTGCGCTTTTTATGCCTTATCGTTATACTCATAAGCTTTGTATTTACAATTTATTTATTTTTGATTTATAATAACCATATGGATATAGACTGTTACCGTACGCGGCCAGTCAGAAGCCTTGTTGTTAATGCAGCAGGGCTTTTATTTTTACAAAATATTATCGAAATAATCGTTATCTTACAACGTTATGCTCGTTATATGTTATACTATTCTTAACAAAATTAGTTTAAACGGGAGGCTGCCATGAACTACGAATTAAAACATTTTAATACAACATTAGTGCGCTTTAGCGCTACGGAAGACACGGCAGCGCCTGATATTAATATTTTATGGGTTAATGAGGAGTGTCGCGATCTTTTGCCGTTGGGCATGGAACTTAGCGGCAGCGGCATAGCTAAATGGCTTAAGCAGCGCACAATACCTAAAAACCGCGCGTATGTAAACAGTTTTTTAAGTAAATGCGGGCTGCATATTAACCGCCCCATGAATATCATTCGCGTTTCCAAAGGGCTTTCGCTTAACGATTGTTATTGGGTTGTGGAAGAAGGCTTTAACGGAACTTTTGAAAAATATAACCTTTATGATAACCGTTTCAGTCAGCTTTTAGCATTGATTGCTTTTACCGGTTATGGCAGCAGCGTGCGTACATCTCTGGTTTCCTGCCCGGAATTTACCACCAACGGTATGCTGCCAAAATGCTGGCGCAGGGTAAACGGTACAATTCGTTTATATAAAGGCGGCACAAGCGGCGCAAGCAATACTGGCTGTGAGCCGTATTCCGAATATTACGCAGCGCAGATTGCAGAAGCAATGGGCGTTAATTCCGTCAGCTATAATCTTTCAAAATGGAAAGGCGAACTTTGTTCCGTTTGTGATTTATTTACAAGCAAGGATTATTCCTATTTGCCCATAGGCAGAATGGTAACGGCGGGCGGTATGGAAGCCGTGCGCGAATATTACCAAAGCCTTGGCAAAGAATACATTGACGCGCTGAACGCCATGCTGGTGTTTGATGCTGTTATTTTTAACACCGACCGCCACTTTGGTAACTTTGGCTTTATGGTAAATAACAAAACCAACAAAATAACTGCATCCGCACCGCTGTTTGACCACGGCAACGCGCTGTTTAACTATGCCGGGCGTGATGATTTGGAAAACTTTGCGGCGCTTGAGGCTTATGCTGCAACGCTTATGCCATGCACTTATGATGATTTTACCGGCACGGCTAAAAAAGCCCTTACGCCGGAATTGCGCGAGGGGCTGCGCCATTTGCTTGATTTTAAATTTAAAAAGCACCCGCGCTATAACTTGCCCGATAAACGCCTGAAACTGCTGGAACAGTTTGTACAAAAACAGGCGAGGGTGTTGTTGGAGAAGTAAAAAATCCGGAGGATTAAATAAATGTTTTATAAAATGATAGATGCAGCAAGAGAGAAATGGTATAAATCTAAAGAATGTACAGTAAATAATATTATTGATTATATTGTTGCAACCGGACAAATGCGTGATGCTCAGATAGAAGCTATAAAAACATATTTATTTTTAAAAATTAAATGTCAGAATCAACCTTTATCTAATTTGTTTGTAAATGGGACTTTTAATAATTTAAATTTAGATGAACTTGAAATATCGAATAATTTAAGAGAATATCTAAAATCTCATCCGGCAGCAGCTGCTTTATATGAATACGCAAGTTTGAAAAATGATAAAGGAGTACAATTATCAGAAAAAATTATAAAGCAAATAAAGAAAGCACCAGAGAGCATAGCGTACAATAATTTTTTCTTTGATGTATTTTATCAAACTACATATACAGATTATCTTTTTAGTTTACCTATGGGTGCAGGTAAAACTTATCTTATGGCAGCATTTATTTATTTGGATTTGTATTTTGCCAGTATGGAACCATTAAATCCTGCTTTTGCACATAATTTTATTATTTTTGCACCTTCAGGTTTAAAATCTTCCGTTGTACCAAGCCTTAAAACAATTCAAAAATTTAATCCTGCGTGGATTATACCGGAACCGGCGGCAACAGAAATCAAACGTAAACTTATTTTCGAAGTACTTGACCAGCAAAAATCGGATAATAAATCCAATAAAACCAAAAATCCCAATGTTCAAAAAATTGCTAACCATCAACCGTTTAATGAATTATTAGGGTTAGTAGCTGTAACTAATGCAGAAAAAGTTATACTTGACCGCATTAAAGAGAAAAATGGCGATATTTCTTTATTTGAAGATAGCGATGATGAAAAAGACAGACAGGCTAATGAATTAAGAAATCTTCTTGGAAAATTGCCATCAGTATCAATTTTTGTAGATGAAATGCACCATGCTGTAAAAAATGAGATAAAATTGCGTGCAGTTATAAATAAATGGATGAAAAATAAAACAGTTAATTCTGTTATTGGTTTTTCTGGTACTCCATATCTTGAAAAAGCGGGAAAAATTAAAGTTGCTGATAAACTTAATATAGCTTTGGCTGAAATAACTAATGTTGTATATTATTATCCGTTGTTAAAAGGTATAGGTAACTTTTTAAAGAAACCGTTGGTAAAAATTTCTGACGAAAGAAACAGTAGTGCTATTGTAAGTAAAGGTGTCCGTGAATTTTTAGATAAATATAAAGATACAATTTATACTAATGGATTAACTGCAAAGCTTGCCATTTACTGTGGTACGATAGAAAAATGTGAAGAAGAAATTTATCCATTAGTAAAACATATTTTAAATGACTATGGATTTACTGACAGTACTATTTTAAAATTTCATAAAGGCAATAAACAATATCCGCAGCCTGCGGACAGCCAAATGCTGTTTGAAACTTTGGATAGACCTTTATCTCCTATACGTATAATTTTACTTGTACAAATTGGTAAAGAAGGTTGGGATTGCAGTAGTTTAACTGGAGTGATACTTTCTCAAGAAGGCGATTGCCCTACAAATATGGTATTGCAAACGTCATGCCGTTGCTTGAGACAAGTTGTAAAAAATGCAACAGAAACGGCAATTATATATCTTAATGACAGTAATGCACAAAAACTTGATGAACAACTTCAGCAACAGCAGCATACTTCTATTAGAGAATTGAATAGCGCCGAAAATAATAAAATAATACTCAAACGCTATGACCGTACTGCATATTTAAAACTTCCAAAAGTTGAATATTATCAGTTAAAAATTAATTATGATACAGTTGTTATTGATGAATATATAGACACGGAAGAAAAAATTAAAATTGCAGCAAATGATGCTAAAATAGAAAGTATTGTTAAAACTACGGATTTTACAATGCAGACAACTTCTATTGAAATTGAAGCGGAAGAAAATGGTAAAATGTTAGCAACGTTTAATGCCTGGCTTTATGGTATAGTAAAATCTGGCTTTGGTTTTATAACTATGCAGCAGTTAAAAGAACATCAACAAGTTTTAAAAGAAGTATTTGATAGAATTACTTATTTTAATGATGGTTCACGTTATTATAGCTCTTTATATAATCGTGCGTTAGTAGAAGCTAATATACGTAAAGCTTTTTATCAAAAACGTGATTTTATAACCGTAGAAGAATTAATACCTGATGAAGCAAGCCTTTTAAATATTGCTAATTTTACGACAAGCGTAAGTACAAATAAACCGCAGAATTATTATCCGGAACAAAAAAACGTGGAAAAGATAATTAATGCTGATTTAGGAAAAATAAAAATAGACGCTAAAACACAACAGGCAATACAGGCTTTAGAAACAGCTGGATTAATTGATATGGCTAATAAATTAAAAACAGAAAATGCTCCATATCCGCATAAGGATGCTTCATTTCATTATTTGCCGTATCATACGGATAGTGCATTTGAACAGAAATTTTTAGATGAAGTTTTAAAAATGTCTGTTATAGAAAGTTTAGGACTTGAAGTATATTATAACGGCGACCGTGCGTTAACAGAGTTTAAAATTAAATGTTATAAACATAGCAGCAATAAATGGCAGTATTTAGGAATGTATACGCCTGACTTTTTAATAATAAAACGCAAAGATGATAAAATTTATAAAGCTATTATTATAGAAATTAAGGGTGAAATTTATGCTAATGACCCCGTGTTTAAAGAAAAACGCAGCTTTATGGAACAAGAATTTATAAAACAAAATAACCAACAATTTGGTTATAAACGTTTTGATTATTTGTATTTGGAAGATACAATGTTAGAAGATGAACGTATCAAACTGACTAATGCCAAAATAATTGAATTTTTTAAGGAGTAAAAAGTGAAAAGAAATAATTTGTTTATGTTGACATATATAATTTTTATATTTGCAGCTTGTTGCTCAAAACCGTTTTGGGAATATTCAATGTGGAATAAATTTGTGGCAGCAGTTACTGTAACGAGCTTTTTCCTTACAATATCAGATTTATTATATACATTGGTGAGAAATATAGAAGAAACAGTTACAGTAGAGTTAAAATATGTTGATGAGGTAGGACCAGAATTTAATTTAATGAAAAAAGAATTAAAAAAGTATTTGGAAAAAGGATTAGCTAAAAATAAAGAATATATTATAGAAAATACAATGATATTAGAACAAAATTTTAAATCTATGCGGCAATCTAGCAAAAATATAAGAGATCAGATAAAAAGAGGTAAAATAATAGCCAGTGGATTTACAATTTTAGGATTTTTAAGTTTTTTCTTGATTATTGTATTTGAACCAATAGCTTCTTATATAATTAGTGTATTAGATTCTGTTACAGTTTCGGCTTTTGGGTTTGTTTTATTAACGCAATATTTAAGTGAAGAAAAACGCAATGATTTATTTAAAGATATTGAAAAATGTATAGAACATAAAAATGCAATTATAGAATTGAGAAAGTCTTACCAACAGGAGGTATTGCGTAATGCCGATTAAATATGTACCGTTTGTGCCTGAGCCGATTGAGGGGCAGGCTGTATTAAAAAATTTTAGCAGAATATTAAAACACAGAATATTAAAATATAAAGGCGCTGATGATGCTATTATGGTTTTAGAGCGTGGCATGCCTTTATATGAAGTGGAAAAAATTGAAACTGTTGGTGAAAACAAAAATAATATCATTGTTATTCGTGGAGAATGTGTTTCTGCCTGCGCTTATTTAAAAGAACAAGGTGTAGAAGTAGACCTTGTTTATATTGACCCGCCGTTTGCTTCCGGTGCTGATTATGCCAAAAAAGTATATATTCGCCGTAATCCAAAAGTAGCAGAAGCTATTGTTAAAGCAGAAGAAGAATTGGATATAGATGATTTAAAAGCTTTTGAAGAAAAAATGTATGGTGATGTATGGCAAAAAGAAAGATACCTAAATTGGATGTGGGAAAACTTAATGGCAATAAAATCTGTTATGAGCGAAACAGCATCTATTTATGTTCATTTGGATTGGCATATAGGTCATTACGTAAAAATTCTACTGGATGAGATTTTTGGGGAAGATAATTTTAGGAATGAAATTATTTGGCAAAGAACATATTCTTCTAAGAAACAAAGTGATGGTTACGGAAAAGTTCATGATACTATTTTCTTTTATGCTAATAAAAATAATATGATTTGGAATCAACAAAATTTTAAGGCTACGTTAGATGATGAAAAGGCTTATGATAAAATAGATGAGAATGGGCGTAGATATAAATCTGTAAGTTTGGCTCAGCAAGGGCAAGGAGTAGCAAGAAGATTTGGCGATAAAATAATTGAACCAACAAATGGTATGCATTGGATATGGAGTCAAGATAATATTGACAAAGCCATGAAAGAGGGGAGAATAATTTTTACTAAAAATGGTTATCCGAGGAAAAAACAATATTTAGATGAATGGGATGGAAAGGGAAAACCTGCACATGATCTTTGGATTGATGAAGATGTTAAAGCTATAAATTCATGGCATAGTGAGGATACGGAATATAGTACTCAAAAGTCAGAAGGATTATTGTCAAGAATTATAAGTTCTTCTTCTAATGAGAATATGATAGTGGCTGATTTTTTTGGCGGCATTGGTGTAACAGCAGCGGTTGCTAATAAATTAGGCAGAAGATTTATTCATTGCGATATTGGAATTAACTCTATTCAAACTACACGCGACCGACTTAAGGCAGGTAATGCAGAATTTGATGTTTTAGAAATTAAAGATGGCGTGCAGCTTTACCGTAATCCGGTCCAGACTATGGATAAAATAAAGAAATTAATACAGGGTTTAAAAGAAGAAAGCGGTTTAAGTGATTTTTGGCTTGGTGCTATTACGGATAGTAAATATGGTTTAATGCCTGTATATGTGCCGAACTTAATGGACAGCAACACAAAGCTGCTTGATAAGGTGCTTATGAACCGTATTATTCATCAGCATATACCGGATTTAGACAGTAATATTAAAAAAGTTATTGTTTATTATGTTGATATTATAAGCGAAGAAGAAATTAAAAAATTTATTAATGATGATGATAGCACAACTGTAGAAATTGAATTACGTGATTTGAAAACGGTTCTTGATGATGTTGTAATTAATGATTTTGCTGAATATCATATAGAAGAAGTGCATGATAATGACAGTAATGAATTTAAAGTAATCATTGATAAATTCATAAGTGACCGTGTACTTAATAAAATTTTAGAATTTAACAATAAAAATATGCTGAACAGCAAAAAGAAGTTTAAACCTGTTGAAATAAGCGAAGACGGTTTGGAACTTATTGAATTTTTGTCACTTGATTGTACTTGTACTGGAACTGCTGATGAATGGCATTCTGACAGTGAGATTAAAATTGATAAAAATGGTTATGTAATATTGAATGGAACAAAAACTAAAAATTTTTGGGATGGCAGTATTAGCTGTGAACGTAAACCGCTGCGTTTAAAAATACGTAATATTTGCGGCGATGAAAGTATTTGGAATTTAGAAGAATAGTGTGTAAAATTAAACCCCATACGCATTTGTGTATGGGGTTTAATAGGAATAGGAGAAACTTATGGAGAAGAATACAGGGATTGAATATGAGTTGCTTGTAAAAGAAATTTTTGAACAGATTCTTAAGTATAATTTACCAAATTTGAAAACTTTAAAAATAGAGCATGATGTTGACATTAAAGGAAATTTAGGTACACATCAAATAGATGTATATTGGGAATTTGAGTTTAATGGCATCAAATATAAAACTATTGTACAGGCTAAAGATTGGAACAGTAATGTTCCTCAAGAAAAAATATTAGCTTTTAATCAAATATTGCAAGATATACCTGGTCAACCGAGGGGAATATTTATTACAAAAACAGGTTATCAAAAAGGCGCAAAAGAAATAGCAGAAAAACTTAACATAGTATTATATGAATTACGCAAACCTACTGATAAAGATTGGGAAGGTAAAATGCGTGATTTAAAAATTATAATACATGGAATATTTCCAAATTTAATAAGTTGCACTCCTGTTTTGGACAAAGAATACATGGAACAATATTATCCAAATTTAATAAACGCTATTTTGGTATGTAATCCAATGGAATCAAAAATTTTAGATTCTAATGGTGAAGAACAGTGTAGGTTTATGGATTTGTTGAATAAACTTATGAAAGCAAATGTTGGATTTAATGAAGAAGCAGAGGTTAAAGAGAGCTTTGATGAGCCATTATATCTGCTTACAGAGAAAAATGATAAGTTTAAAATTAAGGAACTTATAATAAAATATATAGTTAGAAAGATTGAGCGTGAAATTTATATAAAAGGTGATAATCTCGTAGGTTTTATTTTATGTAATGTGTTAGATAAAACTGGGCAGAGAATTTCGCCTCAGAGAGAATTAATTGATAAGTCACCATTTTCATTAAGATAATAAATTAGATATTTTAGTAAATAGTGTACAAAGATGGAAATTAAAAATTATGGAGATGAATGTAATGAATGATAGGCAAAATTTATTAGATAAAGTTAAAGATAGTTTTTGGAAGTATAAAGAACTTGAGAATACAAAAATATTGCAAATATTTCATGTTACTGTTTTAGTTATAATAGCTTTATTTTCGGAAGTAATAAAAAATAATATATTTGCAGAATATTCACTTATGATAGCATTGTTATTTATTGCTTTAGGTTATTTTCTTTTATATTTAACTGATATATATGCTGCTAATATTAATACTTATGCCTATATTAAAGAAAGCACACCTGAGGCTGATTCTACTAAAATTGACGAAGACATAAAAATCTATAATGAATATGCTAAGAAATGTAGAAATTTATGCTTGATAAGTGTAATATTATCATATTTGATGATTTTTGCTTCATTATTTATTAACTTTAATTTTTGGAATTTTTGTTGGTATTATTATATCCCGTTATTCTTGCCAGTTTATATTTTATATAGAGCATTAAAGTATTATTACAAAACTCTTGTTTAGATGAAAAACCGTATTTAACTGTTGTATACACTGCCTTTAAATTTACAAACCCTTGTAAATAGTGTATACTAATTATATATGCACTTTGCATATCCTCACATAATTCAGCAGTTATAACGATGAGAAAGAAGGGAACCACATGACAAAAATGAAAACCATGGACGGTAATACCGCTGCGGCTTATATATCCTATGCGTTTACCGACGTGGCAGCTATTTACCCCATTACACCGTCTTCGCCTATGGCGGAAGTTGTTGATGAATGGGCGGCCCAGGGCAAGAAAAACCTGTTCGGGCAGACTGTAAAGGTTCAGGAAATGCAGTCCGAGGCAGGCGCTTCCGGCGCTGTACACGGTTCTTTGCAGGGCGGTGCCCTTACTACCACTTATACAGCTTCTCAGGGCCTTCTTTTAATGATTCCTAATATGTATAAAATGGCTGGTGAACTTTTGCCGGCAGTGTTCCATGTATCCGCACGTGCGCTGGCAACCAGCAGCCTTTCCATTTTCGGCGACCATCAGGACGTTATGGCAGCACGCCAGACCGGTTTTGCCCTGCTTGCCGAAGGCAGCGTGCAGGAAGTTATGGACCTCGGCGGCGTGGCACATCTATCTGCAATTAAAGGCCGCGTGCCGTTTTTGAATTTCTTTGACGGTTTCCGTACCTCGCACGAAATTCAGAAAATTGAACTGATGGATTACGATAAGCTGGCAGGCCTTCTGGATTGGGAAGCTTTGGCAGAGTTCCGCAAACGCGCACTGAACCCTGATAACCCTGTTATCCGCGGTACGGCGCAGAACCCGGATATTTACTTCCAGACCCGCGAAGCAGTTAACAACTATTACACCGCGCTGCCGGAAATTGTTGAAAACTACATGAACGAAATCAACAAAATTACCGGCCGCAACTATGGCCTGTTTAACTACTACGGCGCACCGGATGCCGAAAACATCATTATTGCCATGGGCAGCGCCTGCGAAACCATTCAGACCGTTGCCGAAAAACTGAACGCCGAAGGCAAAAAGGTTGGCTTACTTGCTGTTCACCTGTACCGTCCGTTCAGCGTTAAGCATTTTATGGCGGCAATTCCGGAAACCGTTAAACGCATTGCCGTGCTTGACCGCACCAAAGAGCCGGGCGCATTCGGCGAACCGCTGTACATGGATGTGCGCGGCGCGTTCTATGACGCAGGCCGCAATCCGCTGATTATCGGCGGCCGCTACGGCCTTGGCAGCAAGGATTTAACTCCGACCGACATTCTGGCCGTTTACGAAAACCTTGAAGCCGAAAACCCGAAAAACAACTTTACCATCAGCATTGTTGATGACGTTACCAATACTTCTCTGGCAGCCAGCCACGAAATTGACGTTACCGGCGAAGGCACCAAGAGCTGCAAGTTCTGGGGCCTCGGCAGCGACGGCACCGTTGGCGCCAACAAGAGCGCAATTAAAATTATCGGCGATTACACCGATATGTACGCTCAGGGATATTTCTCCTACGATTCCAAAAAATCCGGCGGCATTACCGTTTCGCACCTGCGTTTCGGCAAAGAGCCCATCCGCGCTCCGTACCTTATCAACGCTGCGGATTTTGTAGCCGTACACAACCAGTCCTACGTTGATAAATACGACGTTACCGCAGGGCTGAAAAAAGGCGGCACCTTCCTTCTTAACTGCAACTGGAGCGCAGAAGAACTGGAAAAACATCTGCCCGGGCAGATTAAACGCTATATTGCCAAAAACGATATTAACTTCTATATTATTGACGCTGTAAAAATTGCACAGCAAATCGGCCTCGGCGGACGCATTAATATGATTATGCAGTCGGCGTTCTTTAAACTGGCCGACATTATTCCGCTGGAGGATGCTGTTAAATACCTGAAGGAAGCGGTTGAGCACAGCTACGGCCTGAAGGGCAAAGACGTTGTTGACATGAACAACGCCGCTATCGACATGGGCGTTAACGCCGTTGTAAAAGTTGACGTTCCCGCAGCATGGGCTGACGCTGCCGATACCGAAGCAGCTGCAAAATCCGGCAATGATTTTATCGACAACATTCTTGTGCCGATGAACCGCATGGAAGGCGACAAACTGCCTGTAAGCGCGTTTAAAGACCACGAGGACGGCACTTTCCCGAGCGGAACCGCTGCTTACGAAAAACGCGGCATTGCCATTAACGTTCCGGAATGGCAGATGGAAAAATGCATCCAGTGCAATCAGTGCGCGTTTGTATGCCCGCACGCTGCTATCCGCCCTGTGCTGATGACCGAAGAAGAAGCTGCGAACGCCCCGGAAGGCATGCTCAGCAAGGACGCTATCGGCGCCAAAGGCTTAAAATTCCATATGTCAGTATCTCCGCTGGACTGCACCGGCTGCGGCAACTGCGCTCAGGTTTGCCCGGCTAAGGAAAAAGCCCTGGTAATGAAACCGTTGGAAACCCAGCTTGCCAAAACCGAAAACTGGGATTACGCAATGAAGAAGGTTGCTCTCAAACCGAACCCGATGAATAAAAACACCGTTAAAGGCGTGCAGTTTGAACAGCCGCTGTTTGAGTTCAGCGGTGCATGCGCAGGCTGCGGCGAAACCCCGTATGCCAAACTTGTTACCCAGCTTGTTGGCGACCGCATGATGATTGCCAACGCAACTGGCTGCTCCTCTATCTGGGGCGCAAGCGCACCTTCCATGCCGTACTGCAAAAATGCGGCAGGCCACGGTCCGAGCTGGGCAAACAGCCTGTTTGAAGACAACGCCGAATACGGCCTTGGCATGTACCTGGGCGTAAAACATACCCGCGAACGTGTGGCTGACCGCGTAAAAGAAGCGCTGAACCTGCCCGTAAGCGAAGAACTGAAAGCAGCTATGCAGAACTGGCTTGACAACATGAACGTAAGCGACGGCACCCGCGAACGTGCCGAAGCGCTGAAAGCGGCACTGGCTGCCGAAAACAGCGATAACGAGCTCTTAAAAGAAATTGCAGGCCTCGGCCAGTACTTTGTAAAACGCAGCCACTGGATTTTCGGCGGCGACGGCTGGGCTTACGATATCGGCTACGGCGGACTTGACCATGTTCTTGCCAGCGGCGAAAACATTAACGTAATGGTATTTGATACCGAAGTATATTCCAATACCGGCGGCCAGTCCTCCAAAGCTACTCCGGCTGCGGCTATTGCCAAATTTGCGGCCAGCGGCAAACGCACCCGCAAAAAAGACCTCGGCATGATGGCCATGAGCTACGGCTATGTTTATGTAGCGCAAATCGCCATGGGCGCGGATAAGAACCAAACCCTTAAAGCCATTGCCGAAGCAGAGGCTTACGATGGCCCGTCCCTGATTATTGCTTATTCGCCGTGCATTAACCACGGTTTGAAAGCAGGCATGGGCAAGAGCCAGCTGGAAGCAAAACACGCTGTTGAATGCGGCTACTGGGCTAACTACCGTTACAACCCGGAACTGAAAGAACAGGGCAAGAATCCGTTCATTCTCGACAGCAAGGAGCCTACCGGCAACTTCCGCGAATTCTTAATGGGCGAAGTACGTTACTCCGCACTCTTAAAACAATTCCCGGACCAGGCAGAAGCATTGTTTGAAAAAACAGAGCATGACGCCAAAGAACGCCTTGCAACCTACAAACGCCTTGCAGGCAAGGAATAAAAAGGCTGCAATAAAAATAAAAACCTTATAAGCTAAAATAAAAAACGCCGTGCTTTGTGCATGGCGTTTTTTGCTTGCGCGTTTGGGTTTTAGTTTTGGCTTTTAAGTGCTGCTTCCAGCGCAAGGGCAAGCTGGTCGGGACAGCTGGTGGGCTTATTGCCGCATTTAATGTCTTTTAAGCGGCGTATAACTTCTTCGGCAGGCATGCCGGCTACAAGCTGCGAGATGCCGCTGGTGTTGCCGGGGCAGCCGTTAATAAACTGCGCGTGTTTTACAATGCCGTTTTCTACCTCCACATCAATGGCTATGGAGCAGGTTCCGCGGGTTTTATATAACAAAATAAAGCCTCCTTTAAAATTACTGCAACACAATTATACAGCAATTTTGGCTGCCTGCAAAGAAACTGCACCGGCGTTTTTGCATAAAGTTCACTTTTGCGGGCAGGATTTTACAGGTAAAAATGGAAATAAGCATAATATGGATTAGTTTACGCTAAATGATGTGTTGAGTTAAAAGGAGTTTATATGATTATTGGTATCGGCTGCGATTTGGCAGAGGTAAGCCGCATTAAAAGAGCGCTTGGCATGAAGGGTTTTGCCGCGCGTGTGTTTACTCAGCGCGAGCAGGATTACTGCATGGCGCGCGGGGTGCAGGCATACGCCAGCTTTGCCGCACGTTTTGCCGCCAAGGAGGCTTTTGTAAAAGCTGTTGGCACGGGGCTGCGCGGCGGGCGGCTGACCGAAATTGAGGTTATAAACGACGCGCTTGGCAGGCCGCAGCTTGTTTTATACGGTTATTTTAAAGATTACGCCAAAGGGCTTGGCACAGAAAAAATACATTTAACATTAAGCCATACCAAAGAACTGGCAATGGCGCAGGTAATTCTGGAGGGATAATAAATGAAACTTGTATATGCGCATGAAATGGGCGCGCTTGATAAAAAAGCGGCGGAGGAGTTCTATCTGCCAACGGCGGTTTTAATGGAAAACGCCGGGCGTGCTGTTGCAGAAACCGCAACGGAACTTTTGGGCGGCGATGTATACGCCAAAAGCGTGGTTGTGTTTGCCGGTAAGGGCAATAACGGCGGCGACGGACTGGTGGCGGCACGCTGGCTCAGTGCCGGGGGCGCGCGCGTAAAAATCTTTCTGGCTTCGCCCGCGGCTGAGTTTACCGGAGCGGCAGGAGTACAGCTGAAAATCTGCGCCAAAAGCGGCCTTGCCGTTACGGAGCTGAAAGAAGAATGTGACTGGAACGTGGCGGAAATTGCCGCTGCCCATGCGGATTTAATGATTGACGCGCTGCTTGGCACCGGCTTTAAGGGTGAGCTTGGCGGCAATTACAAGCGGGCCTGCCTTTTGATGAACGGCGCGCGTGCGGATGTGCTGGCGGTGGATATTCCGAGCGGCGCACAGGCAGATACCGGCGAAGCGGACGAAAACGCAGTGCAGGCAGCGGCAACCGTAACCATGCAGCTGCCTAAGCCCGGGCTTTATTTATACCCTGCGGCGGAACTGGCGGGCAAGGTTGTTGTTGCGCCGATTGGCATGCCGGAGGCTTTAACGGAGCAGGCAGAAGGGCATAAATATCTTTTGGATTCGGAAATTGTACGCGATTTTCTGCCAATCCGCAGCGGTAACTGCCATAAGGGCGAAGCAGGGAGCGTAACTGTGGCGGCAGGTTCGCCGGGCTACACTGGCGCGGCTGCGCTGTGTGCGCAGGCTGCCGTTAAGGCAGGCGCGGGGCTGGTAAGCCTTTACACGCCGCTGTGCTCGCGTGAGGTACTGGCGGTTAAGCTCACGGAAGTAATGGTAAAAGGGCTTATTGAGCGTATGCCGGGCGTGCTGGGCGGCGGCGCCGCTGCTGAAGTGCTGGACGCTGCGGCAAAATCGGACGTTTTGGCAATCGGCCCGGGGCTTGGCACCAGCGAAGCAACCGGCGAGGTAATTTTAAACATTCTGGAAAACTACGAAGGCACGGCGGTTATCGACGCCGACGCGCTGACGGCGTTAAGCCGCAAAGTTGAAATTTTGCCGAAGTTAAAATGCACCAAAATACTTACGCCGCACCCCGGCGAAATGGCGCGCTTGTGCGGTTTAAGCGCCGCCGAGGTTGATGTGCGCCGCATTGAACTTGCGGAAAAATATGCCGCAGAATGGAACTGCGTGCTGGTGCTGAAGGGCGCTCCGACGGTAATCGGCTGCCCGGACGGCACGGTGTATGTTAACACCACGGGTACGCCAGCCATGGCAACCGGCGGCTGCGGCGATGTGCTTACAGGCATTATTGCCGGGCTGTGCGCACAGGGCATTGAAGCGGAAGCTGCCGCCGCGTGCGGTGTGTACCTGCACGGGCTGGCTGGCGAGCTTGCCGCAGACGGCTGCATAGGCCTTGCTGCCGGTGAACTGGCGGCCTTTGTGCCGGAAGCACGCCGTATGGCGGAAAACGGCGAAATTTAAGTGAAATTTGCCTTGGCAAACTGCGCTTTTGTTTACAGAACTTTATAAAAATGATAAAATTATTTAGTTAAACTTTGCAAAAAGGAGTGACGGGGCTTGCATAAAAAAATTATCTGCTGCCTTTTGTTTATAATAAGTATTTTTGCCTGTGTTTCCGCCTACGCCGCAGAAGTAACGGATGTGCGCTGGGGTCTGGACAGGTTCAATGTGCTTCGCCTCGTTGTGGATTTGGATTCGCCGCCCGGCTACAATATCAGCTTTCAGGGGCAGACCATGCTGGTAACGGTTAACGCCAAACTTGATGAAAAAGTAACACGCAGCTTTAAAATGCGCAGCACGCTTGCACCAACCATGACCGTTGAAGAAAGCGGCGGCAATACGGTGCTGAAGCTGCCTCTTGCGCGCACTATCGGCACGCAGGATTACAACGCGTTTACCTTGAAGAATGACCCCGTAACAAAACGCCCCAACCGCCTGGTTGTGGATATTACCGCCGATAAAACGGCAACGCCGAGCGTGGTTATACCCAAGGCAGATAATTCTGCCGAAAAGGCCAAAGCACCCGTAACCGTGCCTAAAACCAGCACGGCCAAGACTACGGTGCCCAAAACAACAACTCCCAAAACTACGGCTAAAGTAACCGTGCCTAAAAAAACAGCTGTTAAAACCGAAGAAAAGAAAACCATCAAAAGCAGTTTTAAAACTGACGGCGGTTTAAAGGGCAAAAAGATTACGCTTGATGCCGGCCACGGCGGCAGCGACCCGGGGGCAATCGGCTCTAACGGCACGCGCGAAAAAGACGTAACGCTTAAAATTACCAAAAAAGTGCAGGAGCTGCTGAAGAAAAAAGGCGCCAAAGTGAGCATGACGCGCACCGGCGATACCGATGTTTACGGCCCTAACGCCAGCGATTCTCAGGAGCTGCAGGCCCGCGTTGATGTGGCGGAAGACAACGACGCCGATGCTTTCATAAGCATTCACATCAATTCTTCCACCAATAAAAGCGTAGGCGGCTTCTCGTCCTACTATTATCCCAAAACAAATAACGACGCCCGTCTGGCACAGGCTGTGCAGGACAGGCTTGTTAAAAACTTCGGGCTGGATGACCTTGGCATACGCAAGGCAAACTTCTATGTAAACAAACGCTGCAGCATGCCGTCAACTCTTCTGGAACTGGCATTTATCTCCAACCCCAAAGAAGAAAAGCTGATGAACAGCAACTGGTATATCAACAAACTGGCAAAATCCATTGCCGATGGCATTGAAGATTATTTTAAATAACGGAGGGTACTTAAAATGATGAAAAAATTTTTAGCAGTACTCTGCGTGGTACTGATGACTTTGTTTGCCGCGGCCTGCACGCAGGAAAACAACGCCGTGCTGCCGGACGCCAATGCTGTTGCAGACAGCCGTGAACATACGGTAACAATTTACCGCGTACCTGCTGACGGCACCGAAAAAATGTATGCCGAAAAAGTAAGCGTTAAAGGCGATAAGGAAAAGCTGCCGCTTTTGGCACTGGAAGCGCTGATAAACACCAAGCCGCAAAGCGATAAGCTTATTAACGCTTTCCCGCAAGGCTTAAAAATAATCAGCCTTACGGTTGACAAAGGCGTGGCCGTTGTAAATTTAAGCAAGGAAATTTACAATATTGAAGCCGGTTCTTATACCGAAATGATGCTGACCTCGGCCATAACCAATACGCTGACGGAGTTTCCGGAAATTAAAAAGGTAAACTTTTTAATAGAAGGCGAGAAAAAAGCCAGCATTAAAGGGCATATTGATTTGATGGACGCCTTTGAGCGCGATACGGATATTATAGCAAAATAACAAAGGCAGTACCGGCAGGTTCCGGTACTGCTTTTTGGCATTACAACGAACTTAGCGAAAGGATATGAAACATGGAAATTTACTGCAAAGACAGTGCGGCAACGGAAGCGCTTGGCAGGCTGCTTGGCACACTGGCGCAGGACGGCGACGTATACTGCCTCACCGGCACGCTTGGAGCGGGCAAAACGCTGTTAAGCCGCGGCATGGCAGCCGGGCTTGGCGCCGATATAAACGAAGTGAACAGCCCTACTTTTGCCATAATGAATGTGTACAGCGGTAGGCTGGAAATGCGCCATTTTGATTTGTACCGCATAAAGGACAGCGATGAACTTTATAACACCGGCTTTGGCGAATACTGCGGCGGCGACGGGCTGACGGTAATAGAATGGGGCGAACTGTTTATTGAAGAGCTGCCCGAAGAATATCTGCATATTACGATAGAGCTGGAGGGCGCGGGGCGCAGGTTCGTTTTTGAACCGCACGGGGCGCGCTACGAAAAACTTTGCGGGGAAGTGGAAAAAAATGCTGGTACTGTCAATTGATACGGCAACCAAAGCCTGTGCCGTCGGCTTATGCCGTGACGGCAAAATTTTGGCCGAATATAAAATAAACATGGGCATGACCCATTCCGAAGGGCTGATGCCTCAGCTGGAGCAGCTTTTGGAGCGCACCGGCGTGCAGAAGGCAGATATTGATTTAATTGCCGTAAGCATGGGGCCGGGTTCTTTTACCGGGCTGCGCATTGGCCTGGCAACGGCCGAAGTACTGGCCTACGCATGGAAAAAGCCTTTGCAGGGAGTAGCAACGCCGCTGGCACTGGCCTATAACCTGCCGGTAAGCGGCATAGTGCTTTCGCCCGTTCTGGACGCGCAAAAGGGCAACTATTACCAGGCGCTGTATGAATGGAAGGACGGCGAAGCTATTGAACTGCAAAGCGTGCAGGTAGTAAATAAACAGCAGCTTTTGGAAAACCTTGCCTTGCAGGGTAAACCGGCCGTTATTTTGGGCGAATGTGCCAAACTTGAAAACATGGAGCTGCCCGGGTGGTGTAGCCTTGCGCCCGAATACCTGCGCCTGCCGCAGGCAGCGGGTACTGCACTGGCCGCGCTTAAAGCCTATAATCCCGAAGTGCAGAGCGGCATCTTCGGGCTGGAGCCTTACTATATCAGAAAATCGGAGGCAGAAGAACTATGGGAACAGAAGCACGGGAAACAGTAATCCGCCAGTTTTCTGCCGGCGATATTACAGAGGTTTGCAAAATAGAAAACAGCACGTTTTTCGACGCCTGGAACGAAAGCATGTGGCTGGACGAACTTAACAACAGCCTTACAACATACATTGTTATGGAGGAAAACGGCAAGGTTACAGGCTATGCCGGGTACTGGCTGGTGGCAGGCGAAGCGCAGATTACGCGCGTAGCCGTTGCCGCAGGAGAGCGCGAGCGCGGGCTGGGCACCAGGCTTACGGCAGCGCTGATTAACCTTGCGTGGAATGAAGGCGCCGACGCCATAACGCTGGAGGTGCGTCAGAGCAACACAGCCGCGCAGAAAATGTACTTAACCTGCGGCTTCCGCGCCGAAGGCGTGCGTCCCGGCTATTATGCCGATAACCACGAAGACGCCGTAATTATGTGGCTGTACAGGGAGGCTGAAACCAATGAGTGAAGACATTTATATACTCGGCATTGAATCGAGCTGCGACGAAACTGCCGCTGCCGTTGTAAAAAACGGGCGCGAGGTTTTAAGCAACATCATTGCCTCGCAGGTGCCAATTCACAGCAAATACGGCGGCGTAGTGCCGGAAATTGCCTCGCGCAACCATATACGCAACGTACTGCCGGTAATAGATGAAGCGCTTGCCAAAGCACAGGTGCCGCTGGAGAAAATAAACGCCGTTGCCGTAACCTACGGGCCGGGGCTTGTAGGCGCGCTGCTGGTGGGCCTTTCGGCAGGCAAAGCGCTTGCCTGGGCGGCAGATAAGCCGCTGATAGGTGTAAACCATCTGGAAGGGCATGTATTTGCCAATTTTTTAAACGACAAATACCTTAAGCCGCCGTTTCTGGCACTGGTTGTAAGCGGCGGGCACACGGCGCTGCTGGTTGTAAAGGATTACAACAGTTTTGAGCTTCTGGGCCAGACCCGCGACGATGCTGCCGGTGAAGCCTTTGATAAAGTGGCGCGTGTTTTGGGGCTGCCTTATCCCGGCGGGCCGGAGGTGGAAAAACTGGCGCTTGACGGCAACCCGCTGGCCATAGATTTTCCTCGTGCCAAGCTGGGCAACAATTTTGAATTCAGCTTCAGCGGTTTAAAATCGGCGGTTATTAACTACCTGCACAACAAACAGCAGGCGGGAGAAGAAGTAAACCGTGCCGATGTTGCAGCGTCATTTCAATATGCCATTGTGGACGCGCTGGTGCAGAAAAGCGTGCACGCCCTTAAAGAAACTGGCTTGAAAGAAATTGTACTTGCTGGCGGCGTATCGGCCAACAAAACCTTGCAGAATACACTGGCAAAGGCGGCAGAACGCGCCGGAGCGCGCCTGGTTCACCCAACTCCGATACTCTGCACGGATAATGCCGTGATGATTGCCTGCCGCGGTTATTTTATGTATATCAACGGGGAGAAAAGTCCCCTTGGTTTGAACGCTGTTCCATCGTTAAAATTGGGATAAACACTGTCTATAATGTGAACTCCAAACTGTGGAAAACGTGCAAAACTCTGTGAAAAAGCATAGAATTGCACCTAATGATTGCGGAAAACTCTGTGCATAATGTGGATAACATTGTGAATTACGGTGTAAAACACTAATGTTGTAAATTTTTTGAAAACTTGGTATTAACACTATGTTAAGGAATTAAGCGAACAAAAGCCAGTGAAACATGATGTTCACTGGCTTTTGTTGTTCGTGCTTATCTATGTTTTTTACTCTATTACTAACACATTACTAACATACTACTAACAAATATTAAGAGAAAACCGCCTGTTTGTTCGCAGCTTCAACAAGTTCCGGAATATATTTGTGTATGTAAACTTTCTCGGTAATGTCCTTGGCACGGTGGCCAAGTATGCGGCGGATTATTACCGGATTGACTTCGGCACGGTCCAACGCGCTGGCACAGGTGTGCCTGCCGTCATGCGGCAAGTGGTCTAAATTGAGTTTTATCATTGCCGGCTCAAAAAATTTGCGGCAATAATTGTTGTATGATAGCTCCTTGCCGCTTTCATCAGGAAACAAATACCTGCGCTCTGGGTTATACATTGCTTTAATAAAAGGGAAAATACATTCCGCGATTGGTATAATCCGGTCAAACCCGGCAGCGGTTTTTAATCCGCCTTTCATATAACGGTCTTTTAAAACAATATTTTCTGTTTTAATTTTTAAAAATTCAGATGGCCGCATACCTGTATAAGCCATAATAAGAACCGTCTGCACGGAGATGCTGGCACTGTTTGCCCACAATATCTGCATTTCCTCGTCCGTAAAGGGCTTGTGTATATCCGAATCCGCTAACGGCGGCAGCTCTATCAAGCTGGAATACATCGTTTTTACTATATCGTTACCAATAGCGTATTTATATAAAAAATTAAAGAGCGTTTTCATATTCTTTTTGGTGGCATATCCTTTGGTGCAATTATCTATGGCTTTTTGCAGGTGCATTTGCCGTACATCAGCAAACGGCAAACTGTAAAGCTCTTTGCACCAGGCGTATGCGGCGCTGTAACAGCTTGGTATTTTGTGGCCTTTATCAACGTAGCGCTGAGCAGTCCACAAGTCATAAATCTGTGCAAAAGTGTAATGGCTGGCAATTTGTACTTTTTTAAATTCCTTAAAATCGGCAGAGGCAGATATGCCCTTTTTCTTTTCGTTGTAATCGGAAAGTGCGGCCAGCCCTTCCTGTCGGGTGCGGTAATAATCTAAAACCTGTTGTATTACTTTGCCGTTAGGTTTAAAGCCAACCTGCACCGCGGCCACGAACGGCCGGCGGCGTTTGCCTGATAACTTATAAACCGTTCCGTATCCATTGGGAAAACGCATAAAAAATCAGCTCCTTACTGTTTTTGCGTATGCAGTGGCAGAGCTGATTAAAAAATGGTATAATTATTTAATAACAGCTCTGCTTGGTTGTGGGGATTGTTAATTGGCTGCAAATACTGGTAATATTTGTGGCTGCAGACGCCTGGTGCTGGTAACACCGGGCGTTTTTTTGTTTATAGATTAGAATGAAATACAAGGTCGTAGTCGGAATTATAGTCTGATGATGTATTTTTAAAACCTAAATTCAATAATGTATTAAAAATAAAAGGCTTTCTCTTATTTTCTTTGTTTATTATAGCTCCTAAAATATAAGGTGGCATTAAATTTTGCTTACTTGTAATTAATTTTAAAACTGCATTTTTAAAATATCTGTGTTTTTGATATTTTTTAAATATACCAACAATTAATTCAAAGGCATTTATTTCATAATTTACTTCTGAATCATTGTATAAAATTATGAAACCAATATATTTTTTATGATTATAGATATTATAGACAATAAATTCATTAGGTATAATACTTGATGTGTCAATAGATACATAAGGATAGGCATCTCTATATTCGTTTAGATGATTAGCTATTTCATTTGAATATTTATATGTGCGTTTAAAAATCATAATATTTTACCTTTAGTCAAAGTATAAAATTCCAAATGTTTGGTAATTTTGTATGTTTGCTTAATTTAAGCTGCGTTCTGGAATATATTCCGGGGTTGTGCTTTTTAAATTGACCAAAACGGAATCGCTGCTGCGGCCCTGCTTTAAAGCCAGGCGATTAACTAAATTGCCTATAAGGTTTTCAATTTCGGCATCCGTTACGTTATGGAAGGCCAGTGCAACACTTTCACCATCAGTAGTAGCAAAATAAGCTAAAGCACTTTTTATATTAAAATTTTGGCAAAATTTATCAAAAGCATTGTTTAATTTAATACCTTCTTCTTTGTTCATATTTACCTCCTGCTATTTTAATTGATTATACACGAATCAAAAAATTTATACTTTTCGATAAAAAAATCAAGTAAAGTTTTATTTCCGGCGGTTGGGAAAATTTAACCGCCCGTGCTTAGTGTATCTTTACTTTAGCATTTGTAGTGGTAGGAATCTGGGCGGCTTTTTTATTATTTATTTAAAAATTTTTCTGATATTGTTAAAAACATATATTTTAATTTTTCTATTAAAACTTTATAAATTTTTGTGTAATCTTTTATATTTTCATCAAGATTTAAGCGGTTCATACATTTTGTGAATTTATCTTCTGATGAATCTACATTATGATCAGCTAATATTCGAAAATCATATAAAACATATAATGGAGAAATTAATTTATCAACATCAATATCTATATTATTTTTTTTACTATATATAGTTAATAAATTTTGTAGCGTTTTTAAGCTACCCTGTGTTTTAAAGTTTTCTGGTAAGTCCTCGTGATAATTATTTTTCATAAAATCTTTTAATGATTTGGTATTGATGCCTTCAATAAGTATTTTATTTAAAGAATTAATTATGTTATAAAAATTATTTTCGGCGTTGTATTGAGGAGGATGAATTTCTTCAACATAGGTATTTGTAACTGTAACATTGATTTTATAAATAGGTATATCAGCTATTAATTTATTTAGTTCAAACAAAGACCGAAATATAATTTGTTCATTAGAATCTTGCGGCCAGATAACACGTATTTGAGCATCATAAAATTCTGATGAAATGTTGTGATCAGAATCAATATTTTCAGATTTAAAATAGTGTTGTTCGTTTTCTGGTAAAGAATATAAATCACCTAACCATGCAATTATATTATTGTTTTCATTAATGCCGAGATAAATAGAAAATTCATCATTACTTATATTAATAATAGTATTGTTTGATGAATAAGTTGTTTGATAGTTTGGATCATTAACATATTTCCATATAACGTTATGATTAAAATATACTGGCGTTAAAAATCCAACATCACATTTTCTATATAAACCTTCAAAAAAATAATAGTCAATGTAATCATAATTAAATTTGATAGGCTCGTTATTGTAGAAATTAATACAAGCATCAGATTTCATAAAGCACTTAAATATATTGTGAAAATCAGATGTTATATTAGAGTAGTCTTTATGGTTTTCATAAAATAAATTAATAATTTTTTGACACTTATTATCAATTTTATGATAGTTGCATTTATTACATTTCCAAAAAATAGAATTTTGAACATAATACTTAGAAGTATTATGCTGTATGCAATAGGTATCATATATAAAATGGAGAATATTGCCACATGCTGGACATTTTAATGGATGATTTTCATTAGTCATAATTTTTCGCCTCATTAGTATGCATATTATTTTTATAGTTATTTAGCAAATGTAAGAGATTGTGTAGCCGTCCGGTGTTGATGGTGCCGTACGGTTTTTATTTTGATTTATTTAATTAAAATCGTTATAATATAAATATAATATGTTCCACAAAAGGGAGGAATAACTTATGAAGAAAGCTATTATGAAGAATATTTTGGGTATTTGTTTAGCAGCAACCATGTTTGCCGGAAACGCTGAAGCAGGACAGGTAAACACAATTATTGATACCGGCTCCGGTATGTTTGCTGAACCGGAAAAAATTTATCAGGAAATTGATGATACAATTAAAGGATGGTTTTTCCCGTCTGAAGAAGAAATGCGTGAAATGACATTTACTCAACGCCGCGCCTTAAAAGAAGCTGCGCCGACATTAATTCCTGCTTCGGAATCTGATGCTATTGTACAGATTTATAGAGAGGAAAAAGGTGTTGCTGCCAGCACTGACCAAATGGTTACTGGTATGCAAGGTAGAGATTTGACCTTAACAAAAGCTGATTTTGCAAATTTAAGCACAGAATTAGGCGCTGATTATATTATGTATTTCAGGGTTACAAATACAGTTCCGACTGTATCTGTTGGCTTTATGAGCGCGGGTCAGAAAACCAACGTTACAACAGATTTTAGAGTTTGGGATGCTGCAAAAGGCAATTATGTATTTGTAAAAAGATATGTAACAACCGGCTCATCCAGTTCTTTCTATGCAGGAATGGGTTCGGCAAGCAATGCTGTTAAAGATGGCTTGGAAAAAGCATTGAAACAAATCAGTGAAGATAAAGCCAAAATCGTTGAAGTAGTTAAATAAAGTTTAAAATGAGTGCTCGGCATATAATGTGCCGGGCATTTTTTATTTGTTATTAAAATCTAAAAAAATCAACTTACCTGCGCGCCGGATGGAGCGCTTTCTTTATCTTTAAGTTGTTCAACTTTAAAAATTACCATTTTGGCAAAATAGCGTTTTTGCTAAAAATATTTATTTTTCCGTTTGGTGTTTGCAGCACCGGGGGATTTTTATTTTTATAATTTTAAATTTGTAGCTTTTTGCTGATATAATGCGGTAAACCTTGCTTCAATATCAGGTGGCAGTTTAGTTATTTTAAAATATTTGGATTTTATCATCTGCATAGGAGCAGTTCTCCCGATGTTCATTTTATGGAATGAAACGGTTAATTCATATAACATTGATACAGCCAAATAATCATCGTTAAGCAATACTAAAATACAAAGCATATCGGCATAAATATCATTTAAACCTATTTTACGTTTTCTAATATCCTTCCAGTGCAGTAAACCCGGCGGCAGTAGCTTTAAAACGGTTTTAGGCTCTAAGGAATGAAATGTATTTTTATAAGTGATAAATTTTAAATTATGAGCGATTTTATTTCTAAAACTTCTAACGATGTTTAAAGAAGCAATAATAAATTCTACCTTTTGGTAATAATCTATATTTTTGTTGGGAATAATTAGGTCGGCCAGTTCCTTCTTTTCATTTGGTTTAAGCAGTTGAAACAGGTTAATAGCATTGCTGAAAGAAAGATTTTTAAACAATATCCATGGCGGAATGTGATTATGTTTTTTTACATAGTGCTGCGTTGGCAATGGAATAGGTTTACTGCCGTCATAAATGGAAGTACAGGCATGTTTTATCGTCTTAAAAGCTATCTTATTGTTCGTTTTAAAATAATGGCTTTCATCCAGATAATCATGCTCGCAAACACCAAAATTTTTAGCAATTATATAAGCCAGTTTAGATTTATACGAGTTTTCAACAATGGTACTGTACTTAAATATTGTTGACTGGATATGCTTATCTATTTGCGTAAACATATGCAGAAAGCCAATAGAAACGCCAGGTTCAAATTTATCGTTAACCAGAAAAACATCTTTATAGCCGTTAATAAGGTCATAATAAGTTAGGGATTGCAGAGCTGTTAAAGCCATTTCCCGGCTTTCAATAACAAGATTGTATTTCTTTTCTAAAATATCAATTTGCTCATTAAATGTTTTAAAAGGCTTATCGTATATTAAGATACCCAAAGGCATAAACCTCCCGTAAATAAAAAACCCACTACCTTGTGGGTAGTGGGCAAGGCCGCTCGCGTAGAACGGTCGTTTCATCTACCCGTATTATATAGCAGAATTTATAACTTGTCAAACTTTCGGCTAATCAGATTAGTTGTTTTTATTATACAACACTATTTACATATGCGAAAGAACTTAAGGAGTATGATACGAACCACTTAAACCATTACGATTAGTTAATTTTAGTTGTTTTTATTTAAAATCCCCAAAAATCAACTTTTGGGGTGCAGTTCATTGGCGCGTAAGCTTGTTTTTGATTGACTTTTATGCAAGCGCGGCAAAAACGGCGTATGCGCCAGATATGGCGGTGTAAAGAAAATAAGGAGAAAACTATGAAAAAGAAACATATAATATTAGGTATTTTAGTCATTTTGTATTGTGTAATTACTTATTTAACATTTACTACCGATAATTTAATAGGTTTTATAGCATCGTATGTAACTACAAATCTGTTGGCTTTAATTATCGGTGGCTTTATAGGTTATTGTGCGGCTTTTATCGGTAACTTACCACATTAAGAGGTATAAAATGAAAAATGAGTAAGAAAAATCTGATAATCATAATCGTATTTATATTATTATCATTGTTTTGGTGTTTTGCTCCGTGGCTTATTGCACATTGTGTGGCTGCGGAAACGAATCAGGAAGTGATAACAATTCCACGGCAACAGTGGGCAGAATTAAAGACTCGGCTGAAACAGCAGCAAGTAACATTGCTGACGCTGCAAGAGGAAATAACAATGCTGAAAAAGTCATCCAGAGAGCTGATGAAGAACTTGAACGAAGCCAAGCGGCAGTTAAAGACAGCGCAAAACGAATTGACTGCATCGAACTGCTCGTTAAAGAGTGCATCGATGGAAATAGAAAAGCTCTCAATATTATGCAGCGAATTGAAACAACAAATATAACAGGAAAAGAAAAAAGCCAGCCTTAAAGCTAAGCAAAATGCTTTTTGGGGCTTCGTGACTGGTTTGTTAATAGGATGTATTTACAATAATAGATAACTATTTTGCCCGGGAATATTGATAATATATTTCCGGGCTTTTTGTGTTATAATTATCGATAATGTTATTGTAAAATGAAAAGAGTGGTTTTGATGAATAACAAGTTAAAATATGAAATAAAATCAAATTTAAAAAATTTATCTGATAATCATCCGTTGAAAATAGCTCAGAAACAAAATAGTAAATACTATTGTGGTTTTATAAAATTTTTAATAAATTTTCATAAGGTTAATAATGATTCTGATAAAAATATCAAAAGTATTATTGCAAAAATAATAAATTGCGAAACTGATAATATATACAGATATCTACAAGTCGCTTCTGAATTTTCCGTACTAAATTATGTGGTTGAAAAAGTTATAAATAATGAGTGGGAGAAATTTATATATGAGCCAAAGTATAACGAAAAGAAAAATCCAGAATGTTCGTTTAAAATAGATAATAAAATTGTCAATATTGAAGTGAAATGCCCAGATATGAGAAAAATGAAAGCAGAAGAAGAGGCATTTATTAAAATAGAGGTGCCTGTAAGGGTAGATGGTTATAAAAGAGTTGAATTTGCTATAAGAGAACTTAATAACCCTGATATAGCTTTAATACATAACCAAGATAATAAACTAAAAGATTATCTCATAAGTGCACGGTCTAAATTTCCTTTAAATGATGAAAAGTATTTTAATATTTTGGTAGTTGCATTAGAAAGTAATCGTTATATGGATAAGTGGTATAATTATATTTTTGGAGATGGTGGTGTTTTTTCGAAAAATTCTTTTGTAAGTGAAGATTATAGTCATGTTCATGCCATTTTATTAACAGATGTAACCAAAATGCACGTCTTACCTTTAGATAAATCTAATATTTGGGATATGGGAAAAAGCTTAAATTTATTGTTTTTAAATCCATCGATGCAAGAAACATATATTGGTGATTTTTATTTCAAGGTTGGTATGTTTTTGTTTGGCGGAAATACATATAATTTCCTAAAATATTTAGATGAATTTTCTAATGATGAAAAAATGACAAATTCAGAAAATCCGCTAAATCAATATAGAAAATATTCCTTAATTAGCCATTTTGTTGATGAGTACTTGAAAAAATGTTAATAAACATTGTAATGAGCGTGGCGTTCTGGCATTAAGCAATCTTGATATTAACTAAAATGCTGCTTTCATAACTTCAATTCCGTATGATATTAGGTTGAAACAGGGAGTCGAACTATAAAATATAACTTTACTTGCTGTTCAAAGATAGAGGTTATATAATATTTTACAAGTAAAATTTTATTGTGCGTTACTGTGTTTGCTTTATGGTTACTAACTTATTACTAACAAAAGTGCTGAAAAGCCGCATAATATGAGGGGTATAAATTAACACTATGTTAAAAAATCTTAACAGTGAACAGAAAAATATACTGGCTTCTATAAGGCAGGGCATGGATTTTGCAGCCGATATTGCCCACGCCTGCATTACAGTGTACCTTGCGTCGGATGACAAACGTTTTTTGCGCGTTTACCATCAGTCCATGCCCAAAACGCAGTTTTTGCAGCAGCCGGAACTGGCGCCCGGGCGTGAGGTACGCATCAGCGAAGAACCGCTGATTGCCCGCTGTCTGCAGCGCAATGTTCCGCTTGAAGGCAAGCGCGAGCTGAGCCTTGGGCAGTTTGCCGGCGTGCGCGTGTACCCCGTGCAGGACAGGCGCGGTAAATGCTTTGCTGCCGTGGTGTTTGATTTAAGCGGCGTTGACGATATTTTTATTAACGTGGCGTTTGAATTTTTAAAAACACCGGCACGCCCCGAGCAGGACAGCGAGTTTTACCGCCGCCTCGCCCCGGGTGATGCGCTGATGGTGGTCGACGCGGAGAAAAAAATAATCGCAGCCAACTCCACCGCCCGGCATATTTTTCAGGTGGTGGGCATTACAACGCCAATCGGCCTGCGTACCAACAGCGTGCAGATTAACTGGCCACTGGTAGGCATGGTGCTTAAAACCGGCACGGCCGAAGGCAAGGAAATCCGCCTGCGCGGCATGCTTTTGGCCATGCGCGTGGTGCCTGTTGGCGGCACGGCCGAAGCAAGCTATGCCATTGTAATTTTGCGCGATATTACCGAACTGAAAAAGCGTGATGAAGAACTGCTTGTTAAAGCGGCGGTAATTAAAGAAATACACCACCGCGTAAAAAACAACCTGCAAACCATTGCCAGCCTTCTGCGCCTGCAAATGCGCCGCGCCAAAGCGGACGAAACCAAAACCGTGCTGCGCGACTGCATCAGCCGCGTAAACAGCATTGCCGTTGTGCACGAATTTTTGGCGCAGCAGGGCAGCGGCACGGTGGATATGGCAGCGGTGGCGCAGGGAATTTACAAAGCGGTGCTCAGCGGCATGGCTGCGCCGGAACTGCGCCTTGCAACCGAATTCAGCGCTGATAACGTTGTTATTCCTTCGGAAAAAGCAACCAGCATGGCACTGGTATTAAACGAAATGCTCCAAAACTGCTTTGACCATGCCTTTGCAGGGCGCACGCAGGGAGCCATCAGCGTGGAGCTGAAAAAAACAGAAAGCGGCTGCCGACTTACCGTATGCGACGACGGCAACGGCCTGCCGCCGGGCTTTAACGGCGTACCGCAGGGCAGCTTGGGCCTGCGCATTATTAAAACCATGGCCGAAGCCGATTTACACGGAACTTTTAAAATAGAAAACAGGCCGCAGGGAGGAACCTGCGCCGAAGTAGCAATACCTTTGGGGGGATAAAAATGGAAGGGTTAAAAATTATTATTGCCGATGACGAAGCGTTAATCCGCCTGGATTTGCGCGAAATGCTGACGGAAGCGGGGCATACGGTGCTTGGCGAAGCATCTGACGGTGAAGAAGCCGTGGAGCTTGCCCGGCGCTTAAAGCCGGATTTGGTTATTATGGACGTAAAAATGCCGAAGATGGACGGCATTACGGCAGCCGGAATTATTACCGGCCAGCATATTGCGCCGGTGCTTCTTTTAACGGCTTACAGCCAGCAGGATGTGGTTGAGCGCGCCAACAGCAGCGGCGTAATGGCATATCTGGTTAAGCCGGTGCGCGAAGAACAGCTTTTTGCCACCATGCAGGTGGCCATTGCCCGCTTTAAGGAATACCGGAAGATGGACAGTGAACTTGCCGGTTTGCGCGAAAGCCTTGAAACACGCAAGCTGCTTGACCGCGCCAAAGGCATATTAATGGCGGCACACGGCTTTACGGAGGACGAAGCATACAGCAAAATGCGCCAGTACAGCATGAACCGCCGCATAACCCTTAAAGAACTTGCCGAAGCCGTTATTGCCTCGGCAGAAAAGAAAAAATAAAATTACAAAAGCAGCTCTGTTATCAGCATGTTTTAACTTACAGCAGTTAAGCATGCTGATATTTTTTTGCCGAGACAAGTAAGTTTGCAGAAGCTAACTTGATATGCTATAATGATGTTACTATTTTAATGGAGCGTGAATTTTTTGGACATCAGGCAACTGGAGTATTTTTTGGCTGTCTGTGAACGCGGCAGCATCAATAAGGCAGCAGCCTGCCTTTACACTACTCAGCCCAATGTCAGCAAGGTAATAGCAAGTTTCGAAGCCGAACTTGGCAGGGAGCTTTTTAAACGCTCGCACCGCGGCATGCAGCTTACGCCCTATGGCAACACCATCCGGCAGTATGCCGAAAGCGTTTTAAAGCATATTAAGCTGATTATGGATGCGGCAGGGCCTGTGGCCTGCAATAAACTTTCTGTGGCAACTTACCGCAGCGATGTTGTGGCAAAGCTTTTGGTAGATTTTTACAAAGAGCATAAAAACAAAATTGTACTGGAATACCACCAGGGTTCACTGGAAGAAATTACCAGTAATGTGCAGCAGGGCATTTGCGAAATTGGCATTGTTTATGTGGCACAAAAGCAGATGCAGATGTTTCTGCACATTCTGAAGCACAAAAATTTAAAGTTTAAAGCCATTGCCGCAAGGCCGCTGTGCGTTTATGCCGGGGCGAAACATCCGCTTTACAATTCGCCGGGCATAGGCATGGAAGAACTGAAAAGCTTAAACGTAATCCGCGGCGTAAAGGAATTTTTTTCGCTGGAGCACCATTTGGAGCGCATTAATGTGGGTTACGCCGAAGCGGAAGGGCTTGACAGCAGCTTTTATACCAACAGTGAGGCAGCCATTTTAAATTTTTTGAATGATACCGATTTGTGCCTTATTGGTATCGGTTCCAAATATAAAAAGTATGAACAGTACGGAATAAAGGCAATACCTGTTAACGGCAGCGACGATATGCTGATTGTTGGCGTTATTTATGCGGAAGGGCAGGTATTAAGCAGTTACGCCGAAAATTTTATTGAAAAATACAGCACTACGTTATAACACTTAGTTATAATGTGGTGCTTATTATTTTGCATTATTTGCCCCTTTTGCAAACGTGCTATAATACGTGCGTAATATCATACCGGAAAAGGGGGATTTTTATATGTTTAAAAAACTTGCCGCTGCAGCTTTAACCTGCGCGCTGGCAGTAAGTGTATTTACCGGCTGCGGTTCCGATACCCAGACGAAGGCAGAGAGGCCAAAAGATGAGCTTGTTTTTGTTAATTACCGCGATATCCGCGATTTAAACCCGCATTTATATGCCGGGGAAATGTACGCACAGGAGATGCTTTACGAAACCTTAACCACGTTTACGGAAGACGGCGGTTTTAAAGGCGTGCTGGCAGAATCCTGGGATATCAGCCCGGACGGAAAAACTTATACCTTTCACATCCGTGAAGGCGTTAAATTCCATGACGGCGAGGTTTGCGATGCTTACGCCATCAAAGCAAATTTTGACGCTATTATCGAAAACAAAGACCGCCACACCTGGCTGGAAATGATGCACCTTTTGGAAGGCGTTTCCGCACCGGATGCCAAAACTTTTGTAATTAAGCTTTCCAAGCCGTATTACCCAATGCTGACGGAATTAAGCGTAACCCGCCCGTTTGCCATGATTTCGCCTAAAGCGATGAAAAACGGCAGCACTAAAAACGGCGTGGAAAAATTCATCGGCACCGGCCCGTATATGCTTGGTGAAGTTGTTACCGACGAATACGCAGTGTTTGAGGCTAACCCCAATTACTGGGGCCCGCAGCCGAAGCTGAAAAAGATTCTGGTAAAGGTTATTCCCGATAACCAGACACGCGTAATGGCTTTGGAAAAGGGCGAGATTGACCTCATCTTCGGCAAGAATATGCTTGACGTTGATTCCATCAGAAAGTTCAAAGACAACAAGGATTTTACCATTGCACTTTCCGAACCTACCTCAACCCGCCAGATTGTGCTTAATACCCAGAACGCCGTGCTGAAAGACACGCAGGTGCGCAAGGCGCTGCAGCATGCAACCAACAAACAGGCTATTTCCGACGGCATTTTTTACGGGGTAGAGCAGCCTGCCGATACCCTTTTTGCCAAAACAATTCCGTACTGCGATATTGATTTGAAACCGTATCAGTACGACCCGGTACTTACCGAAAAAATGCTTGACGAAGCGGGCTGGCAGAAAGGCAGCGACGGTATCCGCGCCAAAGCGGGGCAGAAAATGGAACTGGGGCTTTTATATAACAGCGACAGCGTAACGGAAAAGGCCATTTCCGAATATTTGCAGTCCGAATACAGCAAGCTCGGCATTAAGCTGAACATTCACGGCGAAGAAGAACAGTCTTACCGCGATAAAATGAAAGCCGGTAATTTTGATATGGTATTTAACATCTGCTGGGGCACGCCTTACGACCCGCAGTCTTCGCTGGCGGCAATGAGGATGCCGGTTTACGGCGATTATGCTGCGCAGCAGGGGTTGGCCGACAAACAGGAAATCGACAGGGCAATTACCGAAATAATGGTTTCCACCGATGAGGCTGAACGCCAGAACCTGTATACCTATGTGCTTACCCGTTTGCATGACGATGCGGTGTATATTCCGCTGACATATGAATGCAACAAGGCAATTTTCCGTTCGGACCTGAAAGGAATGCATTTTACGCAGACCCAGTATGAAGTGCCGTTCCACGATATGTATATAGAATAAGGCAGAAAGAGGGTCTTCTGTTAAAGAAGGCCCTCTGTGTATTAGAAAGGGAGTTATTATGCGGTATTACATTACCAAAAGAATTTTAAGCACTATCCCCTTGCTGCTGTGTATTTCTTTTATCTGCTTCTGCTTTATCAGCTTGATACCGTCCGACCCGGCTGAGGTTGCGCTGCGCGTGCGCCAGGTGCCGGTTATCACGCCGGAAGCAGTAGAAGAAGTGCGCCGGGAGCTGGGGCTTGATAAGCCGTTTTTAATCCGTTATGCCGACTGGGTAATAAGCTGCCTGCACGGCGATTTCGGCATCAGCTATACCAATCCGTCGCGCACGGTTGCAGGCGAGCTTCTGCGCTGCATGCCGGCAACACTTTTACTGGCAGGCGCTTCGTTTGTGCTGGTAATATTTTTAAGCATTCCCATCGGCTTTTTCTGTGCCGTTTATAAAGACAGCTGGTTTGACAAGATTATGCGCGCCTTTATTTTTATGACAACGGCTATGCCTGCTTACTGGATTGGGCTTTTGCTGATGTGGTTTGTTTCCATTAAGCTTGACCTTTTGCCGACAAGCGGCAATGCCGGGATAAAACATTTAATACTGCCTGCCGTTACCGTTTCGCTGACGTATATTTCAACTTACATAAGGCTGATAAGAAACAATATGCTGGAAAACATGAAGCAGGATTACGTGCTTTACGCCAATGTGCGCGGCCTTCCGCAGCGCCTTATTTTAACAAAGCATATTCTGCGCAATTCAATGCATACCTGCTTTGTTGCCATCGGCATGAGCATACCGCAGCTTATTGCGGGTACGATAGTTGTTGAAAATGTTTTTGCCTGGCCGGGGCTTGGCACTTTGTGCATAGAATCTATTTTTAACCGCGATTACCCGGTGGTGCAGGCGTATGTTCTTTTAATCGGCGCGCTGTTTGTAATTTTCAACCTTATTTTTGATATTCTGCAAACGGTAATTGACCCGCGCCTGCGCAGGGAGGTGCAGTAATGTTAGAACGTTTTTTAAATAACAAAATGGCGGTATCAACATCGGGCGTAATTATTTTTATTGCCCTTCTCGGCATTTTTGCCCCGTTTATAGCGCCTAATGACCCGTACGCCAATGACATTTTAAACAAGTTTGCACCGATGAGCGCGCAGTATCCTTTAGGGACCGACCAGCTTGGCCGCTGCATTTTATCGCGCATGCTGTACGGCATACGCCCTACTTTGGGGCTTGCGCTTTTAACCATGCTCGGCACAATCGGCCTGGGCGGATTAATGGGGCTGCTGGCAGGTTATTTTAAAGGCCCTGTTGATGAGGTGATTATGCGCGTGGTGGATGTGATGCTTTCTTTCCCCAGCCAGATAATGGTTTTTGCCGTTGTAGCGCTTTTGGGCATTGACGTGCGCAACGTAATTTTAGCCAATGTGTTCATTAAATGGGCCTGGTATGCCCGTATGATACGCACGGCAGTTGTGCAGTACCGCGACTGTAATTTTGTGCAGTTTTCGCGCTGTGTAGGCACGCCGGAATGGTTCATCCTTTCGCGCCATCTGCTGCCATCCATAACGGCCGATTTGGCTGTACTGGCAACGCTTGATATAGGCTGGGCGGTAATTAACATTTCCACGCTTTCGTTTTTGGGGCTTGGCGTGCAGGCGCCAATTCCGGAATGGGGCGCAATGCTGAACGAAGCCAAGCATGTTTTAACCACCAATCCTTCGCAGATGCTGGTGCCCGGCATTGGCATTGTTGTTCTGGTAACGGCCTTTAACCTTTTGGGCGACGCCCTGCGCGATGTATTTGACCCGAAGGAGGCGGCATAATGGAAAATATTTTAGATGTTAAGAATTTGTCCGTGCTGCTTGATACCCGTGAAAAACAAAGCCTTTTGGTGGATAACGTCAGCTTTTCGCTGCGCCCGGGCGAATGCCTCGGGATTCTTGGCGAATCTGGCAGCGGCAAAAGCCTTACGGTAAAATCAATTCTTGGGTTACTGGACAGCAGCTTTAAAATTTCAGGCGAAGCCTTTTATAAAAACAAGGATTTGTTGCAGGAAGCTAAAGAAAACCTGCGCAAAATACGCGGGCGCAGCATTACCATGGTTTTGCAGAACCCGATGACCTGCTTTGACCAGCTGTGCCGTATCGGTGACCAGATTGGCGAAACCTTTGCCGCCCATCTTGGGCTGGACGAAAAAGCCATCAGGGAAAAAGCAATTTTAACGCTTGAAAAAATGCTTATCCGCGACCCGGAAGAAGTGCTGGAAAAGTTTCCGCACCAGCTCTCGGGCGGCATGCTGCAGCGCATAATGATTGGCATAGCCACGGCCATGGAGCCTGATTTACTGGTGGCGGACGAACCGACAACGGCGATTGACGCTATTACGCAGTATGAAATTTTGGAGGAATTTTTGCGCATTAAAAACGAAAGCAATACCGCCGTTATTTTTATTACGCACGATTTGGGCGTGGTTTCCAAACTGGCAGATAAAATAATTGTGATGAGCAAAGGCAAAGTTGTGGACCGCGGCGATTTTAAGCATATCGTAACGGCAGCGTCAGACCCGTACACGCGCCTTCTGGTAGAAAAAAGAACCGCCGTTATGCGCAGGTACAGGCAATTTGTTGATACGCCGGGAGGTGAAAGGCAGTGCTGAAATTAAAAGATATCTGCGTAAGCTTCCGCAGCGAGCAGCAAAAAAGTTTCTTCGGTAAAACCATGAAGCAGATTTTATTTAACGTATCGTTTGATGTACAAAAGGGAACCTGCCTGGGCATTTTAGGTGAATCTGGCAGCGGCAAAAGCACTTTGGGCAGAGTTATCTGCGGTATTTTAAAACCGGACAGCGGCAGCTATACGCTGGAAAATATTGATGTTTATACAGCCAAAGAAGGAAGAAAAATGCTGCAAAACCGCTTGAGTATTGTTTTTCAGGATTATACCACTTCCGCCAATCCGCGCTTTAGGATTAAGGATATTATTGCTGAAGGAATTGCTGTTTACAAGCGGCGCGAAAAGGTAAAATTGGATGATAACGAAGAAGCCGCACGCCTTTTGAAGCTTGTCGGGCTTGACGAAAGTTTTTTGCAGCGTTTTCCGCACCAGCTCAGCGGCGGGCAGCTGCAGCGTGTATGCATTGCCCGTGCCGTGGCATGCCGCCCGGAAATTATTTTGTTTGACGAAGCAATATCGTCGCTTGACGCGCATACACAGGTGCAGATTATGGACCTGCTGGCGGAATTAAAGGAAAAACTTAATTTAACTTATATTTTTATTACGCATGACCTTACCTCCATTACCTATTTGTGCGACGACGTTTTATTTTTGCAGAACGGCAGGGTAACCGAGCACATTAAAGTAAAAAACTTGCGCGAAACAACGGATAGTTACGCACATAAACTGATACATTCTATAATTGAATTTTAAAAGAGGAGTGTTTGTATAATGAAAAAAACTTTACTTTTAGCCGCTGTTATGGCATTGGGCGTTAATGCAGGCGTATATGCGGCCAATCCGTTCAGCGATGTTCCGGCAGGGCATTGGGCTTATGACGCCGTAAATAAACTCGCCGCAGAAGGCGTAATTGAAGGCTACCCTGGCGGCACTTACGGCGGCGACAGGTTGATGACCCGCTATGAAATGGCGCAGATTGTGGCCAAAGCAATGGCGAAAGGTGCAAATGTAGACAGGCTTGCAGCGGAATTTGCGGACGAGCTTGACAGCCTTGGCGTGCGTGTTGCAAACTTGGAAAAGAAAAGCGATAACGTGCGCATTACCGGGCAAATCCGCTATGAATACGGCGACAGAAATGGCGATATGCAGAAAACTAAAGGCAAAGTAGCACAGCACCGCCTGCGCAGCCGTATTTTTGTAAACGGCAATATTAATGAGGACTGGAGCTATACCGGGCGTTTTGAAAATAACCAGAGCCTTAAAAACAGCAGCGGTGACGATACCCTGAAATTCAATCAGGCTTATGTAAACGGTAAAATTGGCGGAGCAAAAGTAATTGCCGGTAAAACAGACCACTATGCAGGCAATGGTTTCATTTATGATGATACTGCCGAAAAAATTGAGCTGTCTTACGGGAAGGATGTAAAACTTACCGCTTATTACGGTATTCCCACTGATTATGGCTATGATAAAATGTGGGGTGCATCCGTTGGCGGCAAAGTTGGCAATTTAAGCCTTTCTGCCGGTTATGATAAATTTCAGGATGCTTTAGCTTCTATTGAAAGTTACGGCAGAGATAACAGTGCAAAAACAGGTTCTGATAACGGCATTTGGAATTTAAGCGCCAATTATAAATTCGGTGATTTTACTTTGGCGGCAACTTACCTTGATTCCGATATTGATTTAAGGGATAATTCCAAGTATAAAGATGTTGACACCAACGGTTATGTTGTAGGCCTTAATTACAAAGGCGCCGATAAAAACAAACCCGGCACATGGGGCCTGTTTGCCAACTACTATGACCAGGGCGCAGGTACTTTTGTGGCGCATACCATGTACCCGGGCGACTGGAGTTACTATGTAGACGAAGGCTTTAAAGGCTATATGGTTGGCGGCGGTGTAACACTTGCCAAAAACATGGTTTACCAGCTGCATTACTATGACCTTGAAGGCAAGGAAAGCGGACTGGATGACCAGATTCTCTGGAGCCGCCTGCAAATTATGTTTTAACTAAATAGCAGTTTTAAATATTACTGAACAACTAAATTAAGTAATAAAAAATCCCCTTTTTCATGTGAATGATAAAAGGGGATTTTGTGCTTTAGTGAAGAAAACATTTCAGCGTTGCTGTGCTGCTCGGTTGGTCGCTGCGCAATTAATCCTTATTCAAATGTTCGTCCAGCATGCCCTGGTTAACGCTGTTGAGCGCGCTTAAGAGTTTTATTTTCAGGCGGGTAATGCGCAGGGCTTCCACTTCTTCCACGGTAATTTCCGCCTTGGGCAGTTTAACGGTCTGCCCTATCTGCGGCTGCGTGTTAAGCTGCGTGTAAACCCAGCCGCCAATGGTGTCGCACTGGCTGTCGTCAAGTTCAAGCCCAAACAGGTCGTTAACATCCTCTAAAAGCATTTTGCCGTCAACGGAATAGCTTTTATCGGTTTCTTCTTCCACTTCGGGGCGTTCTTCGTCAAATTCGTCCTGTATTTCACCAACGATTTCTTCAAGAATGTCCTCGATAGTTACCATACCGGCGGTGCCGCCGTATTCGTCAATCAAAATGGCAAGCTGTTTGCGTTCCTTCTGCAAAAGGCGCAGCAGGTTGCTGATAGGCATGGAAACAGGCACTTCCAGCACGTCGCGGGCCAGTGTGCTTAAGTCGGGTTTTTGGCCGTCGTTAAGGGCGCGCAGCAAGTCTTTAATATGCAGAAAGCCGATGATATGGTCTTTATCCTCGTTGCAGATGGGGTAACGCGTCATGCGTTCAGTCAGCGCAGTTTTGATGTTTTCGTCGAAGCTGTCTTCAAGGTACAGGCAGATCATGTCGGTGCGGGGCACCATGATTTCGCCGGCACTGCGTTCGGAAAAGTCAAAAACGTTATCGAGATAGGTAAGCTCGCTTTTGTCGATATAGCCGTATTTATAGCTTTCTTCCATCAAAATGCGGATTTCTTCTTCGTTGTGCGCTTCTTCCGCTTCGCTGGCGGCGCTGATGCCCATGCGGCGCAGTGTCCAGTTGGCAACGTGGTTTAAAAACCATACGGCCGGGTACATCAGCTTGTCGAACATAATCAGCGGGCGCGCTACAAATAAAACAATGGCTTCCGTTTTTTGTATGGAAAGCGATTTCGGCACCAGTTCGCCAAGTACAATGTGCAGGGCGGTAATTACGGAAAACCCTACCACAAAGGCCAGTGTGTGCTCAAGCTGCGGCGGCAGTTTAAGCAGGGCAAATACCGGCGCCAGCATTTTGGCAACGGCAGGTTCGCCAATCCAGCCAAGGCCGAGCGAGGCAAGGGTAATGCCAAGCTGCGTTACGGAAAGGTAGGCGTCAAGGTGCTCCGTTACCTGGCGTGCGTAAACCGCGCTTTTGCTGCCTTCTTTAATTAAAGTGTCGAGCCTTGAAGGGCGCACTTTAACGATAGAAAATTCTGATGCCACGAAAAAGCCGTTAAGCGCTACCAGAAATAAAATTACAATAATGTTTAAAATTATCACGAAATAATCCAAATAATGTGTTTCCGCTTGGGAAACAGTCACCTCCGCTCTAATAGCAATATTTTTTTAATTGTATCATATATTCGGGCGCGTTCAAAAGGTTAAATCGGCATAAATTGGCGTTTATGGGGTAATTTTGGGCTTTGGTTTGCCAATGCTTCCGCACTGACCACTGTAAAGGGGCGTAACTTGTTTTTTAGCCGTTTTTCGCGGTATTAAAGGCAAAAAATACCCGGCAGGCGTTAAAACGTGCCGGGTATTTGTAAATTTTGGGTAAATTGCAAAGGTTATTTAATGTAATAAACGCGGTTTTCCTTGCGCGGTGCGGCCTGCGGTTCGGGAGCGTCTGCATAGCCTAAAATGCAGTGGCCTATGCCTTCGTAGTCGCCTTCAATGCCGAGCTGCTTTAAAATTTCCCTGCCTTCTGGCAGTTCAAATTCTTCTTTGGCGCGGTGAATCCAACAGCTGGCAACGCCGAGCGCGTGGGCGGCAAGCATTAAATTGCCCATGGCAAGGCTGCCGTCGTAAATATAAGTGGGATATTTTTTATCGGCCAGTACAATAACAACAACCGGTGCGCCGTAAAACGGGTCAATATCGGGTTTGCCAAAAATTTTGGCGTTTAATTTGCTTAATTTATCGCGCATTTCTTTATCGGTAACGGCAATCATAATGGGGTTTTGCGTACCGTGCCCGCTGGCGGCGTAGGTGCCTGCCCTTAAAATTTCGTCAAGCACTTCCTGCGGCAGCATATCGGGTTTATATTTGCGGCAGCTTCTTCTGGTTAAAAGTTTGTTCATTGCTTCGTTCATATTTAAAACCTCCTTTGGGGGCGTGTGCCCTTACAAATTTAATATAGCACCGCGGCGGCGCTTCGTCAAATATCCGCAGGGGCGGATGTGCCTGCCAAATTAAAATGTTTTATGCAAAAAATGCGTTAAGATATGGTATAATTAATAGATGTAAATTTTTATAAAGGACGGTAGTTATGCGTTTAAGAAAAAAGCCATGGATTGAAACTGCAATGGAAGAATTAAAGGATAAATATGTGCTGATGCACAATTTAGAGAATTATAAAGGGCACTGGCAGGAGCGTTTTCCCGGAAAGCGCCTGTGTCTTGAGATTGGCTGCGGCAAGGGGCGCTTTTTAACCGGCATGGCGGAACTGCACCCGGAAAAGGCTTTTATAGGCGTGGAAACGCAGCACGATATTTCGTATTACCCGGGCAAGTATATTATGGATAACAAACTGGAAAACGCCGTTGTTATCTGCGCCAACGCGGAACAGCTGGAGGACTGGTTTGAGCCGGGCGAAATAAAGGAACTGTATTTGAATTTCAGCGACCCGTGGCCGAAGGCGCGCCACGCCAAACGGCGCCTTACGCACAGAAACTTTCTGGCAAAATACCAGAGGCTTTTGGGCAGCGGCGGGCACCTGCGCTTTAAAACGGACAACAGGGCTCTGTTTGATTTTTCGGTAGAGGAGTTTAAAGAGTTTGGGCTGGAAATTATTGCCCTGAGCTACGATTTGCACCATTCGGAGTACGAAAACGAAGTGCAGACGGAGTATGAGCAGAAGTTCAGCGCTTTGGGCACGCCCATTAATTTTTGCGAGGTTGTGTTTAAGTAGAGGCATTTTATGCAGAAACACTTTTTTATCTGGGACAATCCGCGTGACGCAGTAATATGGATTACGCTGATGCTTTTGGCGATAGGCTGCATTAATGTTTTCAGCGCCAGTTTTGTTGAAGCGACGGATATGTTCGGCGACGGCTATTTTTATTTAAAACGCTACGTTGCGTTTGCGGCGGTTGGCTTTGCCGTGATGCTTTATTTGGGGCTGCGCGGCCCTGATTACCATTTATGGCTGAGCAAGCACTGGCTGAATATTATTTATTTTTCGGTACTGTTTTTGCTGATTGCCGTTGATACGGTTGGCGTTACAACCAAGGGCGCGCAGCGCTGGCTGTATATAGGGCCGTTCAGCTTGCAGCCTTCGGAGCTGGCAAAGCTGGCAGTGATTATGGTGTGCGCCGGCGAGCTGGGCAAGCGGCTGAAAAAACATCTGCGCCCGGCATTGTTTGATTACCCGGGCAACAAAACGATGGTAATGGCGCTGATATACGGAGCCTTGGTTTTGAAACAGCCGGATATGGGCACGGCGGCAATTGTTGTCGCGCTTTCCGTGGGCATGTATATTCTGGCAGGGCTTCCGCTGCGTATGCTGCTGCTTTTAATGGTGGGCGGCTTTGTGGGCGTTGTGGGGCTTATTGCCATTGCGCCGTACCGCCTGCAAAGGGTTCTGGTGTGGTACGACCCGTGGAGCGACCCTTCCAACGCAGGCTACCAGATGGTGCAGTCGTTGATTTCCATCGGCAGCGGCGGTGTTTTGGGCGTGCCCTGGGGGCAGGGCAGCGGCAAATTCTTTTATCTGCCGGAGGCACATACCGACTTTGCTTTTGCCATTTACTGCCAGGAATGGGGCTTTATAGGAGCGCTGTTTTTAATTTTTCTGTTTGCGCTTTTGGGCATTGCGCTGTTCCGCATGGCGGCTGCCTGCCGTGATGAGGAGGGCTTTATGCTCATCAGCGGCGTAACGCTTCTGGTTGTGGGGCAGGCTGCGGCCAATATGCTGATGGTATGCGGCTGCCTGCCGGTTATCGGTGTGCCGCTTTCGTTTATAAGTTACGGCGGCACTTCCATGGTGGTATCGCTTACGGCTTTGGGGCTGGCGCTTTCGGTTTACAAGGCGGAGGTTAAGCGCGAAAAGCGCGAAGAACTGCTGCGTGATGCCGGTATGCCGCCCATTATGCCAACCTCTGATTTAAGGCGCAGGGGGTGGCGCAGATGAGGAAAGAATTTAAGTTTTACAGCAGCAAAAAACGCTTTTTTGGGCTGTTTGCATTAATTTTTACCGTTTTTGCCATAGTTATCGGGCGCCTGGTGTGGCTGCAAATTGTACGCGGCGACGCAATGGCGCGGCAGTCGATGGCACAGGCCATGGGCACGGATGTAATGTATTCGCCGCGCGGGGCGATTGTAGACTGCAACGGCGAAGAACTTGCCGTAAGCATTATGGCAAAATCGCTGTATGTTGACCCTGTTGAAATGGAGGACCGCCCGGACAGTGCGGCTGCCAAAAGCGGGCGTAACGTTAAGCGCCTGGCGGCAGATTTACTGGCAGGGCCGCTCGGCATCAGTGCCGAAAGTCTGTACAGCGATTTTACTACGGAAGCACGTTTTATATGGATTAAGCGTACCCTGACGCCGAAAGAGGCGGACGAGGTAACGCGCATAGTTAAGGAAAACAAACTGCCGGGCCTGCACTTTTTGGAAGAAAGCAAGCGTTATTACACCAAAAAGAGCATGGCCGCTCAGATTCTGGGTTTTGTAGGCACGGATGACAAGGGGCTCGCCGGTATTGAGCTGGCACTTGATTCCGTAATTAAAGGCGCCAAAACCGAGCAGGAAGAAATGGTGGACGCACTGGGACGCCCGATGGGCGAAGCGGGTATGAACCATTCGCGCCCGCAGAATATGCCGACGGTGTACCTTACTATCGACAGCAAAATTCAGTTTGTGCTGGAGGACGCGCTTGACCGCGCCATGAAGGAAACCAAATCACGCGCGGCGGCAGCTATTTTGATGGACCCGCATACAGGTGCGGTGTTGGGTATGGCTTCACGTCCGACCTTTGACCCTAACGATTTTGGCGAATACCCCGTTTCCACCTGGACTAACAGGGCAATTTCCATTATTTACGAGCCGGGTTCTGTTTTTAAACCGATTGTAGGGTGCATGGGGCTGAGTGAAAACATCATAACGCCGCAGACCGTGTTTGAGGACAAGGGCAGCATTAAAATTGCCGACCGCGTTATCCGCAACTGGGACGGCGAAGGGCGCGGGCAGGTGCCCTTTGAGGATATTATTAAATACTCCATCAACACCGGCATGGTGCAGCTGGGCATGCAGCTCGGTGCAAACCAGATGATTGATTACAGCAAAAAGTTCGGCTTTGGCCAGCCGACTGGCATTGAACTGCCAGGCGAGGAAAGCGGCATTTTGTACAGGCCGGAAGATATGTACGAGCCTGATATTGCCACCATGGCCATCGGGCAGGGCATTGCCGTAACGCCGCTGCAAATGCTGCGCGCCATCTGCGCCATTGCCAACGGCGGCGAACTTCTGGAGCCTTACATTATTGATAAAATTGTAATGCCTGACGGGCGCGTGCTGCGCCAGGGGCAGAAGAAGGTTGTGCGCCGCGTTATTACCGAAGACGTTGCCGGGCAGATGCGCATGATGATGGAAAAAGTAGTCAGCGAAGGCGGCGGCAAACCGGCGCATATTGCAGGCTATCAGATTGCGGGCAAAACCGGCACGGCAGAAAAACTTGCCGAGCAGGGCGGCTATGCCCCGGGCGAATACATAGCGTCTTTTGTGGGCTTTGTACCGGCAGCCAATCCGCAGTATGCGATGCTGGTAATGCTTGACACGCCGCAGGGCGCGTTTTACGGTTCGCAGGTATCGGCGCCGGTATTTAAAGATACTTTGCAGCAGATACTTGTTGCCAAAGGTATTCAGCCGAGCACGCATGAAGGGCTGCCTTCGTTTGAGGAAGACGCCAAAGACAGGGCCAAAGCCGTAAAAGTGCCGGTAATGGAATTTTTGCCGGACAACAAAGTAAAGATACCGGATTTTACCGGGCTTGACATGCGCCAGACGGCAGAACTGGTGCAGCGCGGGCATCTGGTGCTGGTGCCTTACGGCAGCGGCAGGGCGAAGAAGCAGTCGCTGTCGCCGGGGACTGTTGCCGCGGAAGGCACAAAACTGGAAATATGGTTTGAATAATTTATCTCTACCGGAAGGAAAAAGGAACTCCGGCAGAGAATAAAACAAAGATATAGTTATTTAAGTGCAGAAAAGGGAGGTACCAAGATGTTATCGGATATTGAAATTGCTCAAAAGGCGCATATGCTGCCTATTACTGAGGTTGCCGCAAAACTCGGCATCGGTGAGGAAGATATTGAGTTATACGGCCGCTACAAGGCAAAACTTTCCATGGATTTAATTAAAAGAGTGCAGGATAAGCCTGACGGAAAACTTATTCTGGTTACGGCCATTACCCCGACCCCTGCCGGTGAAGGTAAATCTACCACTACGGTAGGGCTGGCACAGGGGCTTGCCAAAATCGGGCAGAAAGTTATCGTTGCCCTGCGCGAACCTTCACTCGGCCCCTGCATGGGCATTAAGGGCGGTGCAGCAGGCGGCGGCTATTCTCAGGTTGTGCCTATGGAGGACATTAACCTGCATTTTACCGGCGATTTCCATGCCATAACATCTGCCCATATGCTTCTGGCAGCCATGCTTGACAACCATATTCAGCAGGGCAATGCGCTTAATATCGACCCGCGCCGCATTGTGTGGAAACGCGTTGTTGATATGAATGACCGCGAGCTGCGCAACATAGTTGTCGGCCTCGGCGGCAAGGCGCACGGCGTACCGCGCCAGGACGGCTTTGATATTACCGTAGCTTCGGAAGTTATGGCTATTTTGTGTCTGGCAACCGGCCTGCACGATTTAAAAGAACGCCTGAGCAAAATTATTGTTGCTTACGATTATAGCGGCAACCCCATTACCGCCGGTATGCTTAAAGCACAGGGCGCAATGGCAGCACTGTTAAAAGACGCTGTAAAACCGAACCTTGTACAGACTCTGGAAAATGTGCCTGCCATTATTCACGGCGGCCCGTTTGCCAATATTGCCCACGGCTGCAACAGCGTAATGGCAACCAAAACGGCGCTCAAGCTTGCCGATTACACCATTACGGAAGCAGGCTTCGGTGCAGATTTGGGCGCGGAAAAATTCTTTGACATTAAATGCCGTTATGCCGGTTTAAAACCGGATGCAGTTGTGCTGGTTGCAACCGTACGCGCGCTTAAAATGCACGGCGGCGTGCCGAAAACAGAACTTGCTACTCTGGATGTGGAAGCTGTAAAACGCGGCATCGTCAACCTTGAAAAGCATATCGAAAACATTAAGCAGTACGGTTTGCCTCTGGTTGTTGCCATTAATGCCTTTGCACAGGATACCCCGGAAGAACTGGAAGCTATCCGCAGCCACTGCGCCGCACACGGCGTAAACGTTGCGCTTTCGGAAGTATTTGCCAAAGGCGGAGAAGGCGGTATTGAACTGGCAAAAGAAGTTGTGGCGCTGGCAACAAGCGGCAAAGCCGATTTTAAACTTCTGTACGGCGAAGAACTGAGCCTGAAGGAAAAAATTGAAACCATTGCCAAAAAGATTTATGGTGCAGTGGGCGTAAACTACACCAAAGAAGCAAACAATGCTTTGAAGGATTTTGAAAGAATGGGCTATGGGCATTTGCCTGTCTGCATGGCCAAAACCCAGTATTCCTTCTCGGATGACCCGGCGCTTCTGGGCCGCCCGGAAGGCTTTGAAATTACCATTAAAAACTGCCGTATCGCAGCCGGTGCAGGCTTTGTGGTAGTATTAACCGGCGATATTATGACCATGCCGGGCCTGCCGAAAGTTCCTGCCGCCGAAAAAATTGACGTAAGCGACGACGGCGTAATAAGCGGACTGTTTTAAGGAGAACTGTTATGGAAACTTTGATTATGAGGGGAAAACCCGTTGCCGATGCTTACCGCGAAACCATTATGCAGCGTGTAGCCAATGCGCTTGGCAAAGGGCGTAAAGTAACGCTGGCAATTATTGTTGTTGGCGATGACCCGGCTTCGCACGTTTATAAAGACCGTTTAATGAAGCTTGCTGAAAGCATGGGCATTTATGTTAAAGAACTTTTATATCCTGCCGATACCAAACAGGAAGATTTGCTGCGCGACATTGCCCGCATGAACCACAACCGTTACGTTACCGGCGTACTGCCGATGATGCCGATGCCCAAACCGCTGGACAGCGATACAATCGGCGCGGCAGTTACCGCCAGCAAGGACGTGGACTGCCTGAACGTGAAAAACGTGGGCGATATGTACCTTGGCTATGGCAAAATGTCACCCTGTACGCCGCGTGCCTGCATGGCAACGCTGGAACATTACGGCATTGAACTGGAAGGCAAGCATGCCGTTGTAATCGGCCGCAGCAATGTTGTAGGCAAACCGGTTGCCAATTTGCTTTTAAACAAAAACGCCACCGTTACCATCTGCCACAGCAAAACCAAAAACATTGCCGAAATTACCCGCCAGGCGGATATTATCGTTGCGGCAGTAGGCAAACCCTGCTTTGTAACGCCCGATATGATTAAAGAAGGTGCGGTTGTTGTAGACGTTGGCATTAACGCCGTTGAAGGCAAACTGGTGGGCGACGTTGACCCTGCCGTTGTAGGCAAAGCCTCGGCTTACACTCCGGTGCCGGGCGGCATTGGTGTTGTAAGCAATATGATGGTAATGGATTTGCTTACACGCAATCAGTAACAGGGCGGCGCGTATAAATGAAAAAATTTTTATGGCTGCTGCTGTTAGTGCTGTTTGCAGGTTTTATCTTTTTCAATTCTTCGCTGCCTGCGGAAACTTCATACAAAGCAAGCGGGCTGCTTGCCCAGTGGCTTGACAGCCTGTATACCGCTATCGGCGACCCGATGCCGGTAGACCGTCTGGAGGCACGCCTGCGCAAGCTGGCACATTTTGTGGAATTTGCCGTTCTGGCAATGATTATGGTTAATACCTTTATCAGCTGGCGCGTGTCCAACCGCGTGGCGTCCGGCTACATCCTGTTTTTGGGGCTGGCCGTTGCCGTAGCGGATGAGTACATTCAGCTTTCGGTGCCGGGGCGTACGGCGCAGGTTACCGATATTGTGCTTGATTTCTGCGGCGTGTTCATTATCTGGCTGTGCCGCGAAATATGGCTGTGGAGCAAAAAGTAGCGCAGCAAAATATAATAACAAAATACGTTGCAAATAAAAAACACCGCTTTTACAGCGGTGTTTTTGCGTATAATTATAAGTTTTATTTATGATTATTTTAGTTTGTTACGTTTGTTCAAATAATGTGTTCAAACAAAATATTTATCTTGATGCGGTGATGTGACGTTAGGGCAAAAGGTTTGTATTATAAGGTCATAGATAAAAACTGCGGCGGCTGAAATTTTTAGTTTTAATCTTCGGGAGTCCGGCCGCAAAGCCCGGACGGAATCGGAGAAGCCGCAGCATTTTTACATGACCGCATTAATATAAACCTTTTGTCAGAAAGTTATTGCTATATTTACTTTCTTACAGCTCTTTAATAAACTTGCACAGCTTGTCAACCGCATCCTGCGAGGTAGACCAGCTGGTGCAGATACGGGCTGCAACTCTGCCGTCCGGCAGGTTTTCATAAAGGCCGAGTTTAAAATGGCTGTTTATTTTTTCGTACATTTCTTTGGTGATGATGATAAACTGCTGGTTGGTGGGTGAATCAGCCAAGAATTCAAAGCCGCATTCTTTAAGCACGGCTTTAATCTGCATGGCTGTATCAATGCCCTGTTTGCAGATACGGTAGTATAAACCGTTGGTGAACATGGCTTCAAACTGAATGCCAAGCAGGCGGCCTTTGGCAAGTACGCTGCCGCACTGTTTCATCAGCGGAATAAAATCTTCTTTAATGGCAGGGTTTAAAATAACCGCGGCTTCGCCGAAAAGCATGCCGCATTTGGTGCCGCCAATGTAGAACACGTCGCAGTTATTGGCAATGTCCTGCATTGTAAAATCGCAGGCGGGCGAAGTAAGCCCGTAACCGAGGCGCGCACCGTCAATAAACAGGTACAGATTATACTGCTTGCATACAGCGTATAAATCTTCTAGTTCCTTTTTGCTGTACAGCGTGCCGGTTTCCGTAGGCTGCGAAATGTAAACCATTTTAGGCATTACAATATGCTCGCGGCTGGGGTCATGCAAGTATTTTTCCTGTTCGGCAGCAATCTGGGCAGCGGTAATTTTGCCGTCCTCATCGAGCACTACAAGCACCTTGTGGCCGCTGCGTTCAATGGCGCCGGCTTCGTGCGTGTTAATATGGCTGCGCGCGGTGCCGTAAACGCCGTGGAAGGGGCGCAGGGAGGCGGAGATAATCGTCAGGTTGGTCTGCGTGCCAGCCATCATAAAATAAACGTCCGCATCCGGGCGGCCGCATTCTTTCTGAATCAGCGCGCGGGCAGCTTCGCAGTATGCGTCCTCGCCGTAGCCTGCTGTTTCTTCAAGATTGGTTGCTCCCAAAACTTCTAAAATTTCCGGCGTGCAGCCGGTAGTGTAGTCACTGGTAAAATAATACATCTTTCAGCCTTCTTTCGTTATTTGGCACGCCTGCTGCGGATAACCTCAAAAATAATCGGGGTAAGCGAAAACAGAATAATGCCCATGGTTACATACGAAAAGTTTTGTTTGATAAACGGAATGTTGCCGAAAAAGTAGCCGCCGCCGAGGAATAAAAATACCCAGGTGCAGGCGCCGCTGACATTATAAATGGCAAAGGTGCGGTAGTGCATGGTGCCGATGCCTGCTACAAAAGGCGCAAAGGTACGCACAATCGGGGCAAAACGGGCCAGAAAAATAGCTTTGTGGCCGTGCTTGGCGTAAAAATCTTCGGCTTTTTTTACGTACTCCGGCTTAATCAGCTTTGAATTGGCGGCAAGTATTTTATGCCCCAGGTGCTTGCCTATCTCGTAGTTGCATGCGTCGCCTGTAATTGAAGCCACAAGGAAAATAACGGCCAGAAGCGGCAGGCTGAGCCCTTCGGCAGATGCCGCCAGTGCGCCGCAGGCAAACAAAAGCGAATCGCCCGGCAGAAACGGCGTTACTACAAGCCCTGTTTCACAAAAAACAATAATGAACAAAAATGCGTAAATCCAGTGCCCGTAGGCTTCCATAACAACGGGCAGGTAACGGTCAAAATGCAGGATAAAATCGGCAATGTTGGAATAAATAGCTTCCATCGGCTCCTCCTTATACAAAAACTAACAATATTTTAACATAAAGAAACAAAAAATAATAGAAAAATAATTTGTAAGCATAAGCTGACTTTGTACTGTCACTTTATGTTATATGTGTTATAATAGCACTATAAAATTAAATTTGTATTAAAGGAGATTTTTATGGATATTGAAGTAATAAAAGCAAAAATAGCCGAATTCAAGGCCAAAGGCTGCGAAGTTCCCGATATGGATATGATAAAAACGCCGGAACAGATTGAAGGCATCCGTGCGGCAGCTAAAATTAACAATGCCTGCCTTGATTTGATTGCCCAAAAAATTAAAGCCGGCATGACAACGGAAGAAATTGACGCGCTGGCGTATGATTTTATTACCAAAAGCGGCGGTATTCCTGCCTGCCTCGGTTTTTACGGCTTTCCGAAAAGCATCTGCACTTCGGTTAATGACCAGGTTTGCCACGGTATTCCCGATAAAACGGTGCTTAAAAGCGGCGACATTGTTAACGTTGACGTAACTACTATTTACAACGGCTATTATGCCGATGCCTCGCGCATGTTTATGATTGGCAAGGTTTCCAAACCGAATCAGGATTTGGTTGCCATTACCAAAGAATGTATGCGCCGCGGCGTGGAAGCCTGCAAACCGTGGGCCTTTATCGGCGATATCGGCGCTGCCATTGCCCCGTTTGCACGCAAGCACGGTTACAGCGTGGTAACGGAATTTGGCGGGCACGGCGTCGGCGTGGATTTCCACGAAGAACCTTTTGTGTGCCACGACAGCAAAAAAAATACCGGCATGCTGATGGTGCCGGGCATGGTATTTACGGTTGAGCCGATGATTAACGCCGGCCGCCGCGATGTGTTTATTGATGCTTCAAACGACTGGACTGTTTATACGCAGGACGGCAGCATGTCGGCCCAGTGGGAAAATACGGTACTTGTTACCGATACCGGCGTGGAAGTACTGGCCTGGTAAGGCACAGCAGCACCAAATTTATACAATAGTTTAAAACAAAATACGCATAAAATAAAAATCCCGCTTTTGGCGGGATTTTTTTATACAATTATTTGTTTTCTTTGTTTTCGGTGCCGTCTTTAATTTCTGCCGCTGCTTTTTCGGCTTCGCGTTTGGCTTTGGCCTCCTGCATGGCGTCATAGCGGTCGTATTCGTCCCAGTCGGGATGCGCTTCGGCAATCTCGCGTTCCAGTTCTTCATCAGCGCGTTTTTCTGCTTCGGCTGCTTCTTTGCGTGCCTTGGCTTCGGCGCGGCGTTCTTCTTTGGTTTTCTTCTTTTCTTTTACGGGCTGGGGTACGGGGTCTTCGCCGAAGCGGTTAGGCCCTTTGGTGCCGCGGAAGAAAAGAAGGAACAGATTGAAAAGTTGGGCAATGTAAAATAAAATTGCCGCTGCAAGGTCAATGGCGGTGTTGCCGGTGTTTACGGTGCTTAAAAGCGCGCCGGAACCCAGAAGCATCCACCAGCCGCTTAAATTAAGGTCGTGCAGGCGGCGCACGCCGAGCGAAATGCTGGCGATAATCAGCGGAATATAATAAACCCAGAACACCAGCGATTTGCGCACGTTGGTGGCAAAATGCGCGGGGTCTTCCTTAAGATGCGGTTCGGCGTTGATAACGATTAAAACAAAAAAGATACTGATGGCGCCAAGCATCATCAGGCGCATTAAAAAGGGCTTGCGGTTCAAACGCCCTTTAAAACTGAAATAATCATGTTTAAACTCTTTTACTGTCATAAAAAACCTCCGGTCAAAATGTCATACAAAAAGTTATATTCGCTGCGGGCGGCGTTATTCCTGCCTGTTTTTGCGCTTTTGCTGCCAAAATGCGTGGAATTTATCTGCCAGCTCCGTTTTGCCGCATTTGGCAGGCCAAAGTTCGGCATTGGCAAAACGCATGGCTGCCGCCAGATGGTCGTACGCTTCGGCGTTGAAGCCCTGCAGCGAGCGCAGCAGTTCTTTGGCTTCCTGGCGTTTGGTGTGGCCGTCGTAGGGGCAGGGGTTTTTCAGCGGGTGCAGGTTAAGTTCGTCAACCATACTGATGATTTCCGCCTCGCGGTAATATAAAAGCGGGCGTATTAAGGTAAGCCCCGTGCGCGAAAGCGGCGTTACCGGCAGAAAGGTTTTAAGCTGGCCGCTGGCAACAAGGTTTAAAAAGAAGGTTTCCACGGCGTCATCATGGTGGTGCGCCCAGGCAACTTTGTTAAAGCCCAGCTCCAGCGCCGTGCGGTTGGTGGCTGCGCGTCGGAAATAAGCACAGGTAAAGCACGGCGTGTTGGTGCGGTGCTGCCATGCTTCGGTAACGTCAACTTTGCTGCTGTAATGTTTAAGCCCGTACTGCGCGCAGAAGCTTTCCAAATCAGCTTTGGGAAAATTGCTGCTGAACATGGTATCAACCGTGTAACAGGCAAGGTCAAACTTAAAAGGCGCATACTGCTGCACTTCGGCCAGCGCGGCCGTTAAAAACATACTGTCTTTGCCGCCGCTTAAGCCTATCAGTACGCGGTCGCCTTCTTTCAGCATTTCAAATTCTATTATGCAGCGCCACAGCTTGCCCAAAAGGGCTGCGGGCACAAAAGGTTTACGGCTCATAGCTGCTCCTTAAAACAGGGTAAATTTTATTAAGCGTTCCCATTATATCACAAAATTTTGCCGAAGCACATAAAAAAGCACCCGTTTATAAAACAAATTAAATTTGCAATAAATGATTGCTAACATCAAACGAATAGTATATAATATCAATCAGATGATATATGACGAGCGATAAAAAGGAGCGTACTATGACTACTTCAGAACAAATTAGAGTTTTGTGTGTACGGACCAGTGTAAGTTTGTCGGAACTTGCTAGGAGACTTAATCAAACTCCGCAAAACTTTAATGCAAAATTAAAAAGAAATACTATAACGCAAGATGAACTAAACCAAATAGCAAAAGCTTTAGGGGTTAAATATGAGCAATATTTTGTTTTAAATAATGGTGAAATTGTCAAATGAGAAAGGGTTAATTATGACGGAGCATAAAGTTATATTCGGTGATAGCCGTTCACTTAATAAAATTAAAGATAAATCTGTACAGTTAATTGTAACTTCGCCACCGTATTGGCAGTTGAAAGACTATGGTACAGATGATCAAATTGGTTTTAATGATAGCTACGAAGAATATATAAATAATTTAAATTTAGTATGGCAAGAATGTTATCGAGTTCTTTCTGATGGATGCAGATTATGTATTAATATTGGAGATCAGTTCGCTAGGTCTGTATATTATGGCAGATATAAAGTAATTCCTATTAGGACAGAAATAATTCGTTTTTGTGAAACCCTTGGCATGGACTATATGGGAGCTATAATTTGGCAGAAGACAACAACTATGAATACTTCTGGCGGTGGAGCGGTTATGGGAAGTTTTCCTTATCCACGCAATGGCATTCTAAAAATAGATTATGAATTTATTCTTATTTTTAAAAAACTTGGTAATTCTCCTAAACCTACAAAAGAGCAAAAAGAGCAATCTGCTATGACCAAAGAAGAATGGAAAGAATATTTTTCATCTCACTGGAACTTTAATGGCGTTAAGCAAATGGGCCATATAGCAATGTTTCCAGAAGAACTTCCAAAGCGTTTGATAAAAATGTTTTCGTTTGTAGGAGAAACGGTGTTCGATCCGTTTGCAGGCAGTGGAACAACATTACTTGCTGCAAAAAATCTTAATAGAAATTCTATTGGGTATGAAATTAACAAGGATTTTGCACCTATAATTGGTGAAAAATTAGGTATAAATCAAATAAGTTTGTGTGATGATAGCAAAGTTATTTTTACAGAGGATCATATTAGAAATAATGCTTTGCTTAATCGGTTGCCTTATATTTTTCATGATCCTCATAGTATGGATAAAAAGGTTGATGTAAAAAAACTTCAATTCGGTTCTAAAATTGATAAATCAGAAGCTAAAAGAGAAGAATTGTTTAACGTAAAAAATGTAATTGCACCAGATAAAATAGAACTTAATAATGGATTGATTATACGCTTATTAGGAGTAAAACCAAACTTGCAATATCAAGATAAAGCAATAAAATTTTTAAAAGAAAAATTTCAGAAAAGAAAAGTTTTTTTGAAATATGATAGTGTTAAATTTGATGCTGAAAATAATCTTTTAAGCTATGTATATCTTGATAATAAGACTTTCATAAATAATCACTTAATTAGGACAGGGTATGTAGATGTTGATACTTCATTTGATTATACATGGCAAAAAAAGTTTTTAAATTCACTTACAAAATTATCAAATGAAGCTAAGTTTTCTTAAATAAGTTTCAAATAAAATTTTTAAAAGATTTATTTAGGAAGCATTTGTAGCAATAAGTTTTTTTCTGCTAATATTTGTTCTTCAACTTTTTTTGATACTTTTCCGTTTATTGGCATGACGATGAATACTTTGCCGCCAAAATCGCGTAAGAAAGCTTTGTGACCTGCTTCTTCTGAAGAACGTGCTTTTCCCGTATATATTGATAAATTAGCTGATTTATAGGTAGATGGTTTTACCTGCAATCCTATTTTATAACCATTTACATCTGCCCAAAGATCTACCCAATATGGGGATCCTTCTATTTCACTGGAGGTATCATAAAATTTAATTCCGGCAATTATTAGAGAAGGTTTCATTATTTTCCATGCTCCGTATTATATCCATTATATACGCGATCAATAACTATATTGTGCATATAAAAAATACAATCTTGTTTTGTAATAGAGGCAATTAAATTAGGATGAAACCTTTCTTCTGATGGTAAGTCATTTTTTATATGCTGATATAACAATTCTCCAAGACTGTCAATTTGATCACGTGAACGAACATTATTATAATAATAACTTTTCCAATCATCATAGGCTTCAGGCTTACAAATTCGAATTGAATCAGATGTAGGGCCAACATTCTTTTTAGAATTTAATTTCCATCTATTCATTGTATAATTAAGTATAAATTCTTTGGTTGCTTTTGACATTGCTGGAACTCCTTATTCTTCAATTTCAATAGTGATACCTGTTTTGGTTTTAGTATAATAAATCATTTTAATGTTAATTATTTCAGGTAAACGGTTCATAGTTTTATATGTATCTGGTTTTATTGAATAAGGAACTTCACCAACATAGCCATCAATGCCCAGAGATTCTTCGTTTGGTGTTGCAAGACGATACGGTGTTTTCATTTGTTCAGCAAGAAACGCTAAAATAGCTTTTTGTACATATAGTCCATTAAATGTTTTATTTATAATAAGATCTTCTACCCAATGTTTAACCATTTCACGATTAATTAGACTTATAGCATTTTGGAGAGCTTGTATTTGTGCATAGATTTTATCAGTTGCATTTTCAAGAGCATCAGGAAATTTTTCTATGTACCAATTATGCCAATTTTCAATAGAAATTTCTTCACCGCATGTCATAAATTCAGGAAACAGTTCAGACATTTGACCAACGACAACAGGACGAGTTGCCTGAGCATTTTGATTTGCTAAATTTATTAATTGAGAAGTATATTTAGGTAAATTAGCTGCTAAAGCGTTATTTAAAGCACGTAATTTTTCATTTTTTATTATAAATTTCATCAATATATCTCCTTTAGTATTGTTTAAATAGTATATCATAAAAAACGCAAAAAAGTACCTGTAGTTCAATCGTTAAACAAGTGCTTCTTGCGTGCTTTAACATATCAGCCCAGGGTTTCAGTAATCTTTACCAGTTCTTCGCGGATTTTAATATGCTGCGGGCATGCTTTTTCGCAGGCGCCGCACTTAATGCATTCGGCGGCCTTCTTTTTGCCGTGGCCTGTAACCAGCCAGTTTTCCTGGTGCCTGGCAGCTGCCAAATCCTTATACAGCGTGTAATAGTTCATTGCCGTAAAGCTGCCGCTTACGCCGATATTCATGGGGCAGACCTTGGCACAGTAGTTGCAGGTGGTGCAGGGAATGAGCGGAATTTTTGCCAGCGCCTCCTGCGCCTGTTTCAGCGTTGCTTCTTCGGCGGCGGAAAGGCCTTTAAAATCCTTCATGTAAGAAAGGTTATCCTGCATCTGCTCAACATTGCTCATGCCGCTGAGCACGGTAATAACGCCTTCCAGATGCGCAGCAAAGCGGATGGCCCAGCTTGCCACGGACATTTCCGGCTCGGCGTCTTTTAAAATTTTCTGTACGCTTTCCGGCGGATTGGCGAGCATGCCGCCCTTAACCGGTTCCATAATGATAACAGGCTTGCCGTGTTTGCGCGCCACTTCGTAGCAGCGGCGGCTTTGTACTGCCGGGTAATCCCAGTCGGCATAGTTAATTTGCAGCTGCACAAATTCCATTTCGGGGTGCGCGTTTAAAATTTCGTCCAGTTCTTCCGGCGTGGAATGGAACGAAAAACCAACGTGCTTAATCAGCCCTTTGGCTTTTTGTTCCTGCACAAAGTCCCACATATTGTAATCGTCAAAATATTTGGTGCGGCTTTCGCCGAGGTTGTGCAGAAGGTAAAAATCAAAATAGCCTGCGTCGGTTTGTTTTAAACTGGTTTCAAACTGGTTAACTGCTTCTTCGCGCGTTTTGCAGTTAATCCAGGCGGCGTTTTTGGTTGCAAGCTGAAATTTTTCACGCGGGTAGCGTTCTACCAGCGCCTGGCGGATAGCGTCTTCGCTGCCGGGGTAAGCCCACGCCGTGTCAAAATAGGTAAAGCCTGCTTCCAGAAACATATCTACCATTTTTTTGGTCTGTTCAATGTCGATGGCCTCGCCAATTTTCGGCAGGCGCATCAGCCCAAAACCGAGTTTTTTAATATCTTCGCCTAAATATGCCATAGTATCCCTTCTTTCAATTACTGCTTAGTATAATTATAAACTGCTTTATAAAAGTTTTAAAGTTCGAAGGCACTCCAGGGTTATGCTTTCTCTTAACGGCAAAGCTGCGGCGTCGGTTAAATCCATGTTCATGGCAAAAACATACAGGTTGTCTTTGGTTTGGGCCCAGCCAACAAACCAGCCCACAGGGGTTTTTATATTGTCCGTTGCCCAGCCGGTTTTGCCGTGCAGCGTGCAGGCATCGGTCTGTTTTAAAACGGTTATGTCACAAACCTGCTGCTGCGCCTTTGGCGGATAGGGTAATTGCCTGCGGGCAAGTTTGGTCAGCAGTTTTACCTGCTCCAGCGCGCTGATTTTAAGCGGCCCTTCCAGCCAGAAAGTATCTATTTTATTGCCAAGGCTTTCGTTGCCGTAGTGCAGCTTTTTTATGTTGGCCTGCATGTGTTCCGCACCGATGCGGCGCGCCAGTTCTTTATAGGCTGGCACCTGCGAAAGCTTTATGGCGCTGCGCAGGCTGGCGTCGGCTTTCCAGCTTTCAAGGTACACCGGTTCGCCTCCATAACGGTAAAAAACTTCGTCCGTATCTTTAACAACGCCTTCGCTTAAACCGATAAGGCTGTTAAAAATTTTAAAAGTGCTGGCGGGATAAAACCGCTCTGCCGCACGTCCGGCATTGTGCAGCCAGTAACCGTTTTTCTGTACATCATAAATTACAAGGGTGCCGTTTACGCCGCGGCTGGCAAATATGTCGTCAAGCCTGCTGGTGTTCACGGGGCGGTCAACGGGGCTTTCCGCATAAGCGGCGGGCATAAAGCACAAAGCAATTATAAGCAAAACTAATAAATGCAAAATACGTTTCATGGTTCACCTCAAACAAAAAGCGCTCGCAAGGGACGCTTTTATTTTTAATATTTTATTTCCAGCCGACGGTAACGGAGCCTTTAAAGTGGTCGCTAATGAATTTTTCAACTTCGGCGGACTGGTAAATTTTTTGCAGCTGCTTAATGCGCGGGTCGGCGGCATTTTCCTTTTTAGTTACAAAAATGTTGATGTACGGAGAAGCAGCGCCTTCAACCATCAAGGAATCCGTCATGGGGTTCAGCCCGGCAGGCAGAGCGTAGTTGGCGTTAATAACGGCAACGGTTACGTCCGGCAGGCTGCGGGGAATGGTGGCAGCGTCAAGTTCAAGGAATTTATAGTCATGCGGGTTGCCGGTAATATCGGCAACGGAGGTGGTAACGTCGTTAATATCCTTAACTTCAATTAATTTCTGCTCGGCAAGCAGCAAAAGCGCTCTGCCGCCGTTGGAAGGGTCATTCGGGATGCCGATGGTTGCGCCGTCGGGGATGGCTTCACCTTTTTTGATTTTATCGGAATAAACAGCCATGGGGAAGTTTACGGTTTTAAAAACTTCAACCAGTTCAAAACCTGGTTCTTTTTTCAGCGTGGCGTCAAGGTAAGGCCTGTGCTGCATGCTGTTGGCAAAAATTTCGCCCTGCTGCAAGGCAATGTTCGGCGTTACAAAATCGTTAAATTCCACAACTTCTATGTTTAAGCCGTCTTTGGCAGCCAGCTTTTTAACTTCGTCCATAATTTCAGCATGGGGGCCTGCGGTAACGCCTACCTTAACGGGTGCGGAAGTATCCGCTGCTTTCTCGCTGCCGCCGCAGCCAAAAATGCCGAGTGCCAGAGTGCCAACCGCCAGTGCGGCCAAAATTCTTTTTAATTTCATAGTAATCCTCCTCCAAAATATTAAAATTAAAATAAATTGATAACATTATAATTTGGTTTTATTAAGTTTTTTGCTGAGCGTATCGCCGATAAACTGAATGAGCTGTACCATGAGAATCAAGATAACAACGGTAACAATCATTACATCAGGCTGGAAACGCTGATAGCCGTAGCGGATGGCAAGGTCGCCGAGGCCGCCGCCGCCGAGTACGCCCGCCATGGCAGAGTAGCCGATAAGGGCAATAACCGCAAGGGTAATGCCAAGCACGATGGAGTGCAGCGCTTCGGGAAGCAGAACCTTGTAAATAATCTGCACCGGGCTTGCACCCATGCTTTGCGCAGCTTCGATAACGCCGTGGTCAATTTCAAGCAGCGAAGATTCTATAACGCGCGCAATAAACGGCGCTGCGGAAATGGTAAGCGGCACAATGGCTGCCGTGGTGCCTATGGAAGAACCAACCAGCATACGGGTAAGCGGAATAATGGCTACCATTAAAATAATAAACGGGGTGGAACGGGTGGCGTTAACGATAACGCCCAGCACGGAGTTAATAACGGCATTCGGCAGAATATGCCCGCTGCGCGTTACCGTAAGGATAATGCCCAGCGGTATGCCGATAAGGCTTGCCAGCACGGTGGAGGCAACAACCATGTAGCCTGTTTCCCAAAAGGATTTTATTAAAAGTTCAATCATTTCATTTGACATAACCAATTACCTCCACTTGCAGATTTTGGCTGTTTAAATACTCCAGCGAGTCCTCAAGGGCTTTCTGCGGGCCTTCAATAACAATCAGCAGAGTGCCGTAAATGCGGTCTTTAAGCTGGTCGGTGTTGCCGGAAATAATGTTGGCATCTACGCCAAAGCGTTTAATCATGCCAGAAACAATGGGCTTGTCGGCGTTGCCGCTGAAGAAGGACAAGCGCACGGCGAGGTTTGCGCCTTCAAAATATTCCCTGCTGACGGGCGTGCTTTTAAGTGATTCCGGAAGGGTGTTTTTATCGACGCTCTTAACAAATTCCTTGGTAGTCTGGTTCTGCGGGTTGGTAAATACGTCCACCATATTGCCTTCTTCTATAATGCTGCCGTTTTCAATAACGGCTACGCGGTCGCAGATTTCCTTTACAACTTCCATCTGGTGCGTAATCATTACTATGGTAAGGTTTAAACGCTGGTTAATGTCGCGCAGCAGGTTTAAAATTGATTTGGTGGTCTGCGGGTCAAGCGCGCTTGTTGCTTCGTCGCACAGAAGAACTTTCGGGTTGCTGGCAAGGGCGCGGGCAATGCCTACGCGCTGTTTCTGCCCGCCGGAAAGCTGGCTGGGGTAATGGTCGGCGCGGTCTTGCAGCTGTACAAGCTCCAGCAGCGGTTCCACGCGCTTTTTGATTTCATCTTTGCCAAGCCCCTGAATTTCCAGCGGAAAGGCAATGTTGTCAAAAACGGTGCGGCTGGCAAGCAAGTTAAAATGCTGAAAAATCATACCGATATTCTGGCGTGCTTTGCGCAGCTGAGTTTCCGTCATGGCGGTAAGTTCTTCGCCGTCTACAAAAACCTGCCCGGCGGTCGGCACTTCCAGCATGTTAATGCAGCGGATAAGCGTGGATTTGCCTGCGCCTGAAAGGCCGATAATGCCAAAAATTTCGCCCTGGTTAATGGTAAGGCTGGTACGCTTTAAGGCGTGAATGTCACCCGATGAGGTGTGGTAAGTTTTTTCTACATTTACTAATTCAATCATGCGGTGTTCCTCTTTCTTTTCTAAGGTACTAAAAAACCCTTCACGAACAGGTGAAGGGTACAAGTTTTAAGACCTCTTTCATCTGCCGGAATGTTCCGTTGGATTTGGCACCGTTTCACTAAGGATGGTTGCCGTAGCGTCATCGGGCCAGTCCCTCGGCTACTCTTGATGAATGTTTGTATGAAGTTGATGTACCAATCATACACGTTATTTACAAATCTGTCAATAAAATTTTTCTTAAAATCCGTTAAAATTACTTGACTTTTTATAAAATAAAGTATTAAAGTAAGAAAGGATAGAAAATATCCAATTTAAAATTTTACGGGTGTTAACCAAGGAGGACAGCCATGCCTGCAAAAACCAGGGATAAATTAACCGCGCAGCTGTTTAGGGCTGTTTTAAGTTTAAAAGATGAACAGCAATGCTCAAACTTTTTTGAAGATATTTGTACCATTACCGAATTAAAAGCAATGGCGCAGCGTCTGGAGGTTGCCAGAATGCTTGATGCCGGCTGCATTTATGAAGAAATCGTAGAAAAAACAGGCGCCAGCACGGCAACCATTTCGCGCGTAAAGCGCTGCCTGGTATACGGAGCGGACGGGTATAACTCCGTAATGCCCGTTTTAAGAGAAGGCGGAAAAGATGAAAATTGATTTTGCAGCTTTAAAATTTAATGTTCACGGCTATATTAATGCTATTGTGCAGGATGCCGGTACGGACGAGGTGCTGGCGCTTGCCAAAATGAATGGCGAAGCGCTGGCGCGCACGGCGGAAAACGGCAGCTTGTGGCTGTATGACCCGGAAACAAAAAAGGCCTATAACGCAGCGGAAGACGGCGCGGCTTTTTCGGTTACGGAAATTACTGCCGGTAAAAACGGTACGGTGCTTCTGGTAAAAGCGCTGCCGGGGCGCAGCGGGCTGGGCATATTTACGCAGCCGGTGTGGAAAAGCGGCAGCCTGCCCGTGCCTGAGCCTGACGGCATTCACGGTGTACTTGCCGAAATTTACCGCTTGATTTGCTATAAACGCCAGCATGGCGGTGATAATTCCGCTGCAAGGCATTTAGTTATGTCCGGGCAGGATAAAATTTTAAAACAGCTTGGCGCAGATACTTCAAGCACCATTATTGCCTCTAAAAATGACAGCAGGACGGAAGTGCTGGATGAAATGAGCGGCCTGTGGTATGACTGCCTTGTGCTTTTGGCCTACCATAACATTAACCCGGCGGAACTTTTGGCAACGCTGGGCGACAAACGCGCCAAATAAACAAAATTTCAGCGGTAATTTAAAGTTTTTTATGATATAATAATTACTACACTAAAAATCATTACGGCAGCCAGGTCTGCCTGCAAAAAGGAAGTGCTGAACGTGGATAAACCAGTATATGTCATCGGCCACCGCAACCCGGATACGGACTCTATCTGCTCCGCAGTTGCCTATGCGTGGTTAAAAAGGCAGCTTGGCGTTAATGCCGTTGCGGCTCGCGCAGGTGCGCTGAACCCTGAAACACAGTATGTTCTTAATTATTTCGGCGTGGAAGAACCGGTTTTAATTGAGGATATGTACCCCCGCCTGAAAGATGTGGAACTGATTGCAGTGCCCATGCTTAACGGCGAAACCAAACTGCGTGAGGTAAGCCATTTGTTTACCGACTACGGCGTGCGCTGCATGCCTGTCGGCACGCCGGAAAACATTGAAGGCGTTGTTACCGTAACCGACCTTGCCAAATGCTTCTACAAAGAGCTTTGCGCACAGGAAAACGAAACCGGCGCTGTTGATTACAGCCAGCTGCTGGACGCACCGGTTAAAGACTTAATGACTACCAGCGTTGTTTCCTTCAACAACAACGAACTTCTGGACGATGTTAAAAATGCCATGCTTGATACCAATTTCCGCTCCTATCCGGTTGTGGAAGGCGGCCGCTACATTGGCATGATTGACAAAGTACGCCTGCTGAAACCCGACAAAACCCAGCTTATTCTTGTTGACCATAACGAACGCGCACAGGCCGTTGAAGGCAGCGAAGAAGCTGAAATCATTGAGGTAATTGACCATCACCGCATGGGCGGCCTGCATACCGCTGCTCCTATTTATATCCGCGAAGAACCCGTAGGCTGCACGGCAACCATTATTACCAGCATGGCAGAAGCACACAAAGTGGAACTGCCGCGTGAAATTGCCGGCCTGCTTTTGTCGGCAATTATTTCCGATACCCTGTATTTCCGCAGCCCGACCACCACTCAGCAGGATAAGGAGGCTGCGGCAAAACTGCAAAAAATTGCCGGGCTTGAGGATTTGGAAGCCTATGCCATGGAAGAACTGAAACAGGGCTCCGTTATTGCCCGTTTAACCGCGGACGAACTGGTACGCACCGATTTGAAAGAATTTGATTTCGGCGAAACCAAAGCCAGCGTGGCGCAGATTAACATTATGGGCCGCCAGCAGGGGCTGGATAAAATGCCGGAACTTTTAGCGGCACTGGAAGCCATGCGTGAAACCGAAGGTTTTGATTTGTCCTTCCTGATGGTAACCGACATTCTTTCCGAAGCTACCGACCTTCTGGTTGCAGGTGTAAACCAGGCAAAAGTTACGGAAGCCTTCGGCAAACCGGAAGCAGAAGGCCATTACTACCTGCCGGGCGTGCTCTCCCGCAAAAAACAGATTGTGCCTCCGTTAACGGACGCTTTCAGCAAATAATGTAAAATTATTTACAAACAGGCAGTGTTTTATGTGCTGCCTGTTTTTCTATGCAAAAAACTGATAAAAATTCACTAAAAATTGTAAAATGTTCTTGACGGCATTGTGAAATTATGGTAAAGTGTACACATCCTTTTAAAAACCGTTTGTAATTTGCGGACTGTATTGGTTTGGCTGCAGAGGAAACACGGCAACTCGCGCATAAAAAACCGAAACGGAAAGTTTTGCGCAAAAGGTTTCTGAAAGGGTAAAAAATTTATTTCCCTGGAGGAATGGCAAAATGAAAAAATCTTTAGTTCTCGCAATGGCTATGGCTCTTGGCGTAACTGCAAGCGCTTATGCCGCAAATCCGTTTTCCGATGTACCGGCAGGTCATTGGGCTTATGACGCAGTAAACAAACTGGCTGCAGCAGGCGTTGTTGACGGTTATCCCGACGGCACCTACGGCGGCGACAAACTGATGACCCGTTATGAAATGGCTCAGATTGTTGCTAAAGCAATGGCAAAAGGCGCTAACGTAGACAAATTAGCTGCTGAATTTGCTGACGAACTCGACAGCCTCGGCGTTCGCGTTGCTAACCTTGAGAAAAAAGCTGACAACGTAAAAATCACCGGTCAGATCCGTTACAACTATGTAAGCCGCGACAACAGCGCTGACGAATCCACCCTTCGTACCCGTCTGTGGGTAACCGGCCAGGTTAACGAAGACTGGACCTATACCGGCATGCTCCAGAACACTCAGGAATTCATGCACAGCGAAAGCGGTGAAGATGAAGTTAAACTGAACCGTGCTTATGTAGACGGCCGTGTTGGCGGTATTGATGTACACGCAGGCCGTTGGGACGAAGTAACCAATACCGGTAACGTACTTGATAGCTACATTGATGGTGCTAAACTTACCTATGGCGATAAAGTACAGGTATACGGCATGGTTGGTAAAGCTCCTTCCGAAGAATATTTTGCATCTTCTTCCGATCGTCTTTATTTAGCTGGTGTATCTGCTGATCTTGGCGAAGTAGATGTATATGTAAACTACTTCAAAGCTAACAATACCGGTTTCTGGAATGATACTCCGGTTGCTAACAGAGATGCTGACGATTTCACTGTAGTTGGTGACAAAGAAATCTGGAACGTTGGCGCAAGCTACAACTTCGCTCCGGACTTCACCCTTGCTGCTGAATATATGTGGGGCGATAAAGATCATGAATACGCTGGCGAAAAACCTGGTAAAGACGGTTGGTATGCAGACCTCGCCTGGAAAGGCGCTTCTGCTGACGAACCGGGCTCTTATGGCCTGCATGTAAGCTACTTCGACCAGTCTGCTAACGCTTACATCAACCCGACTACCGATGCAACTACCTTCGGTGAATTTGGTGGTTACAAAGGCTGGGCAGTTGGCGCAAGCTATGCATTTGCTAAAAATATCGTTGGCGTAGTTAACTACTATGACACTGAAGCTCAGGTTGGTGATGAAGATGATCAAGTAATCTTCTCCGAACTGTACTTCACTTTCTAATCTTAACTTTACAAAGTTTTATAAGGAAAGCTTTAAAAGCGGATGGCTTGTGCCATCCGCTTTTTGTATAAAAAAACTACTTACCGCTGCTGCATAAAATGTTATGCCGTAAGCAGTAAGGTTTAAAATTTGCTGCTTGCCAAAAATAAATTTCAAGTTCAAATAAAAATTTTAAATATTTAAGCCGCATAAATCCTTCTTATGGGAATTTGTGAAATTATATTTAATTTTTATAAAAATCGTTTGAATAAAACTTTGCTTACAGCCCCATATTTTGGTATAATAAAAATACAAAGAATGATGGGAGTTGATTACTGTGGCTGATGTAATTAATGCTGTATCCGGAAATAAAATGTTTCAGTTGAAGCAGGGCATAAAAGAACTGCGCGAACGCCTGAAAGTTGAAGAAGACCCGGATGTAATCGCCGGTATTAAAAAAGAAATTATGGAAATGGAAACCCATTACAATATTTTGGCAGACCGTTTGAAAATGCAGGACCGCGGTATCTGATTGCCTGAAAATTTGTTTTGAAAAGCGCTTGCCGTTAAGAAAAACGGCAGGCGTTTTTTTATCCGGCAGAGATTGCCAAGCTGTAAAAAAAGTGATAAACTACTACAGAAAATATTTATTTTGAAAAGTATGCCCTTTTGATAGAATGGATTTTAAGAACAGGAGAGTTTGCAGTTGGAAAGATTGATAGTTAAAGGCGGCAACCGTCTTGTAGGCACAGTAAAAACAAGCGGCGCCAAAAATGCCGTGCTGCCTATTATTGCCGCTTCTATTCTTGGTACTTCGCCGAGCAGGCTGGATGAAATTCCTGCGCTGGAGGATGTGCGCACAATTTGCGCTGTTTTGGAATGCCTTGGTATCAAGGTTGACGCTTCCGAGCCGCATACGCTGAAAATTGACAGCAGGGAAATTACCTCCTGCGAAGCGCCTTATGAGCTTGTACGTTCCATGCGCGCTTCGTTCCTTGTTATGGGGCCGCTTCTGGCACGCAAGGGTTATGCCCGCATTTCCCAGCCGGGGGGCTGCGCTATCGGCACAAGGCCGATTGATTTGCACTTAAAAGGTTTTGAAGCACTGGGTGTTAAAATCGAACAGGGGCATGGCTATATTGAGGCTTCTGCGCCTGAAGGCATGACGGGTGCCAACATTTACCTCGATTTTCCAAGCGTGGGCGCAACCGAAAATATTATGATGGCGGCAGCAATGGCAAACGGTACTACGGTTTTGGAAAACCCGGCCGAAGAACCGGAAATTGTAGACCTCGCCAACTATCTTAACCAGATGGGTGCGCGTGTGCGCGGCGCCGGTACCAATGTTATTACCATTGAAGGCGTATCCGAACTGCACGGCGTACAGCATTCCGTTATTCCCGACCGCATTGAGGCAGGTACTTACATGATTGCGGCGGCAATGACCGGCGGCGACGTGATTATTGAAAACGTACTGCCGGAACACCAAAAACCGCTGATTGCAAAACTGCGTGAGGCCGGTGCGCTGGTTGAAGAAGATATCGACCGTATTCACGTTGTCGGCAGCGGCAAGTTAAAAGCCGTTGATATTAAAACCCTGCCGTACCCCGGGTTCCCTACGGATATGCAGGCACAAATGATGGCCATGCTTTCTGTTGCGGAAGGTCGCAGCAAAATTACCGAAACTGTTTTTGAAAACCGTTTTATGCATGTGGTTGAACTGAACCGCATGGGGGCAAATATTACCACAGAAGGGCGCAGCGCCGTTATTAGCGGTCCGGCCCATTTAACAGGCTGCATCGTAAGGGCAACCGACCTGCGTGCCGGTGCGGCAATGATACTTGCGGGGCTTGTAGCCGAAGGGGCAACGGAAATCTGCGATATTTACCATATCGACCGCGGCTACGAAGAAATTGCAGCTAAACTGACCAGGCTCGGCGCGGATATTAAGCGCGTTGGCACGAAAGATTAAAAGTAGGTGAAAGTATGTTTTTTAACAGTGTAGATATAGGCATTGACCTTGGTACAGCCAATCTTCTGGTGTACATCAAGGGCAAGGGCATCGTGTTTAACGAGCCTTCCGTTGTGGCAATTAACAGAAGCAAAAATAAAATTCTTGCTGTGGGCAACGAAGCCCGCGATATGATAGGCAAAGTTCCGGAAAGCATTTCCGTTATCCGTCCGCTTAAAGAGGGCGTAATTGCCAATTATACAGTAACGCAGAAAATGCTGGAATTTGTGGTGGAGCGTGTGGCCGGCAAGAGCTTTTTCAGCAAGCCGCGCATTATGGTGTGCATTCCGACAGGCATTACTTCGGTAGAAAAACGTGCCGTGCTGGAAGCTGCCATGCAGGCAGGCGCTTCCAAAACTTATTTAATAGAAGAACCTCTGGCAGCGGCGCTTGGCGCAGGGCTTGACATCAGCGTGCCGAGCGGCAGCATGGTAATTGATATCGGCGGCGGCACAACTGATATTGCTATTTTAAGCCTCGGCGGCGTTGTTGTTGATTCTTCCATCCGCGTTGGCGGCGATGCTTTTGACGAAGCGATTGTGCGCTATGTAAAAAAAGTTTACAACGTGCTGATTGGCGAACCAACAGCAGAAAAAATAAAAATGAACGTGGCTACCGTGCTTTCCAACGGCAAATGCACGGATATGGAAGTGCAGGGGCGTGACCTTATCGCAGGCAGGCCTACCACCATTAAGGTAACTTCGGCAGATGCACGCGCAGCGCTGCGCGAACCTGTTTATTCCATTATCGGTACCATCCGCGGCGTGCTGGAAAAATGCCCGCCGGAACTTTCGGCAGATATTGTCGATAAGGGTATGGTGCTTACCGGCGGCGGCGCGCTGGTTGACGGACTGGCACAGCTGCTGACTGAAGAAACCGGCATTAAAACAACGGTTGCGGAAAACCCGCTGGACTGCGTGGCTTTGGGCACCGGCAAGGCGCTCAGCGAGCTGAACAATCTGCGCCCGGGTTCTGTTGTCGGCAACGACTGATTAGTTAGGTTTTATAATACACAGCTTACGGGCTGTGTATTGTTTTTTCACGGAGGTAAGTTATGTTAAAAACTTTCGGCAGGCTGCTTGCCGCGGCGCTGCTTGTTGTTATGGTGCCGCTTTCCGCAATGGCGGCGGAGGTTGAAAATTTCCGCTTCAGCAGCAGCCCCAGCAAAATACGTTTTGTTGTGGATTTGGACGGCAAGGTTGAATATGAAGAAATTAAGAACACCAAAAAGCAGCTTATACTGGAATTTGATGCAAAAGTATACGATGATATTGTTTCCAAGGTTAAAGACCCGATTATTAAAAAAGCCCGTTTGCAGGAAAAGGGCGATAAAACACGCCTGATTGTTGATTTAAACAGCGAAGCGCAGCACAAGGTGTTTGTGCTGAAGCAGCCTGACCGGCTGGTGCTGGATATTTTCCGCATCCGCGTGGAAGCTACCAGCAGCGATATGGGCAAAGGGCTGACGCATATTTACCGCCGCGAAGACATGAACGGCTTGCCGGTGGAAGTAAATATTTTGGAAATTGCACCGAAAAACCGCTATATTTTAAAACCGTTCAGCGGCGCGGTTAACAAAAACGGCCGCGGAACTTTGCTTAAGGCAGCCAAAGCTGTTGGCGCGCGTGCGGCAGTTAACGCTTCGTATTTTGATTCGGACGGCTGGATTATCGGCAACTTAAAGCTGGACGGTGAATGGCTCGGCATGGAAAGCCAGCCGCGCAGTGCACTGGTTGTTGCCGGCGGCAAACCGATGGTTATGCAGGACCTGGCTTATGAAGGGCGTGCTTTCTTCCCCAAACTGGGCACTTTTTTGGATGTAAAGGGCATTAACCGCAGCCGCATTGCCAATGATGTGGTGCTTTACACGCATTATTACGGGCCAAGCACAAAAACCAACCAGTACGGTTATGAAATACGCATTGCCGCTAACGGGCGTGTTACGGAAGTAAGCGGCGCAGGCAACATGAAACTTGACAAGGACAGCGTTGTGCTTTCGGGGCACGGCATGGCCGCAAAAGTGCTGGAACGCGTACAGGTGGGCGACCGCGTACGCCTGCGTGAAACGCTTGGCAATGAAACCGCGGATGAAGCGGAACTTGTTGTGGGCGCAGGGCCTTCGCTGGTAGCGGAGGGCAAGGCTGACGTGCGCAGCGCGGAAGAAAACATTGCTTACGATATTGCCCGCGGGCGTGCGCCCCGTACTGCGGCAGGCGTAAAAAAAGACGGCACCGTTATTTTGCTGGTTGTGGACGGACGCAGCAACAGTTCTGCCGGTATGACTTTGCAGGAGCTTGCTTCATACCTTGTAAAACTCGGCGCATGGCAGGCCGTTAATTTTGACGGCGGCGGCAGCAGCGAGATGGTGCTGGACGGAAAAATTTTAAATACGCCTTCTGACGGAAGGGAAAGGCCTGTCAGCGTAGGCCTGGGCGTGTTTCCTACCAAAGGCTGACGCTTGCCAGAAAATTTTTAAAATAGTATAATATAGCCATGCATGCCAAGGCTGCGTGCGGCTGTTTTGCTTAAACGGAATTAAACCGGCGTGCGGCTTATGCCCAGGCCGGTTTTGCATTATTTGCGATGTGGGGACTTTATGAACACAAAAAAATTATTGCTTTTTATTTTTAGTATTTTGCTTATATTCAGTTTGCCTTTATTATGCGCTGCCAATGTGCCGCTGATGCCGGTGGAAGATATCCGCCCGGGCATGCAGGGCATTGGCAAAACGGTTATTAACGGCGAAAATATCGAAAACTTTAACGTTGAAGTTATCGGCGTTACCGGCAGCGAAGCCGGAGGGTACAGCATACTTGTGCGCACAAGCGGCGACGTTATCGAAAAAAGCGGCGGCGTTGCGCAGGGCATGAGCGGCAGCCCGGTGTATATTAACGGCAGGCTTGTTGGCGCCGTAGCTTTCGGCAAGGAGTTTAACGACCCTCATTACTGCTTTTTAACGCCTATCGGGCGGATGCTTGATTTACTGAACGAAACAAGCCCGCGCCCTTCCGAGCTTGTACCAAAAAGCACAATGCTGATGGCGGGCGGCTTTACGACCAAAGGGCTTGATTATTTAAACAGCAAACTTGCGCCTTTGGGGCTGGAGGCTACCGGAGCGGGCGGAAGCGGCGGTTTTAATTCCGACAAGCCCATCGAACCGGGCAGCGCTATCGGCGTTTCCTTAATCCGCGGCGATATCCGCCTTGGCGCACTGGGCACTGTAACCTGGGTTGGCGATGACGGCAGCCTGCTTGCTTTCGGGCATCCATTTATGCAGCGCGGCGACAGCAATTATTTTCTGGAGCGGGCCTGGATTCTGGCTTCGCTGCCTAATCTGCAAAGCGCTTATAAGGTTGGCAACCTTGGCGCAACCATAGGCACCGTAACTCAGGACCGCAGCGCTGGTATTGCGGCCCAAATAGGCGCTCCGCCGAAGGTAATACCCATGTATGTTTCCGTTACCGATTCTTCGCGCGGCGTTAACGGCAGTGCGCGCACGGAGCTTATTGACGACGACGCTCTTTTGCCTTCAATGGTTGATGCCGTAACCTACAACACAGTTACGCGCGTTGCTGACAGGGAAGGCGGCGGCACGGCGCGTTTTAACTTCCGTATTGACGGGCGCAGCGCCGGCGGCGAACAAATTAAAATTCAGCGCGAAAACATGTATTATGCGGATGCCGGCATTTTAAAAATGATAAGCCAGGAACTGGTGCAGGCGGCAACGCTTTTGGCGCAGAATAAGTTTGAAAAAATTGACGTTTATAACATAGAGGCAAATGTGGTGCTCGGCACCGAGCCGGAAGTTGCGGAAATAATTTCCGCGCGGCCGCAGAAGCTTAACGTGCGCGCGGGTGAAGAACTGGTCATTGATGTGGAGCTGCAGCCTTACCGTGCGGAAAAATTTACAAGAACGGTTAAATTTACCGTGCCCAAACAGCAGCGCCCGGGCAAAATGGCGCTGAATGTGCGCGGGGGCAGCAGCCTGGCGTGGATGCAGGAGCTGATGAAACGCCAGCAGGAAGAAGGCATACCGGCAGCCAAAAAGCCGCAGCGCCGCACTTTAAAAGATTTTATTGCCGATATTAACAATGCGGACCAGAATAATGAAATCATTGTGGATATAGCGGCCCTGCCGGACCCTGACATGGCGGCGCAGCAGCAGGATACCGGCTTTGCGGCGGCTCTTGCAGGCACGCCTGCCAAACAGAAAACAACCATGAATTTTATCGTGGACGGCACGGCAGACATTATGGTTGAAGTTACCGGCTGAAAAATTTACAAAAACGTTAAAAAGCCTGGTTTAAAATAAGCAGGGAATTTTTGCTTTATCTTGAATTATATAAAAATAACTTAAATTTTTTGGGAAAGGAAGAGGCCGATGCTGAAAAAAATATGTGCGGCCGTGGGCGGTTTTGTCATCAGGTCGTGCCACGATACAGGGCGCATAATGCAGCTGTTTCTGGATACGGCTGCGCGGCTGAAAAATGCTGATGCCAGGGAAACCATACGGCAGATGTCAAGGCTCGGCGCCGATTCTTTGCCCATTGTGCTGATGACGATACTTTTTACCGGCATGGTTTTTGCCCTGCAGACGGCAACGGAATTTGTGCGTTTCGGCGCTGCTTCTTCCGTTGGAGGCATAGTGGCAATCGCACTTGGGCGCGAGCTTGTGCCCGTGCTTACCGGCGTGGTTGTTGCCGGGCGTATAGGCGCTGCCATAGCGGCAGAGCTTGGCACCATGAAGGTAACCGAACAGATTGACGCCTTAAAAGTAATGGCCACCAACCCGATAACATACCTTGTAGTACCGCGCTTTCTGGCGGCAGTGCTGATGATGCCCGTGCTTATTGTTTTTGCCAACGGCATCGGCAATATCGGCGGCTGGGTGGTTGCCCATTATTACGCAGGCATCAGTAATTTTACATATGTTAATTCCATTAAAGTATTTGCCGATATTTTTGATGTTACCGGCGGTATGCTTAAAAGCATGGTTTTCGGCGGCATTATTGCCATCGTTGCAAGCCATAAGGGGCTGGGCGCCAAACAGGGTGCCGAAGGCGTAGGCCTTGCCACGACGGAATCCGTAGTGCTTTCGATAATTTTAATTTTTATTGCCAACTACTTTTTATCGGCAGTACTGTATGTATGAGGTAAATTAAATGGCAGAAGCGGTTATCAGTTTGCGCCAATTGAATATCACCTTCGGCACGCATACGGTGCTGGACAATATTGACCTTGACGTTTACAAGGGCGAAACGCTGGCGGTGCTCGGCCCTTCCGGCACAGGCAAAAGCACTGTGCTGCGCTCGATGATTGGGCTTCTGGAGCCGAACGGAGGGCAGATTTTCATTCAGGGCGAAGATGTAAGCGGGCTTGATGAGGACGGCTGGAACCGCCTGCGCATGAAAATGGGCATGGTGTTTCAGTATTCGGCACTGTTCGACTTTTTAACGGTGGGCGAAAACGTCGCTTTCGGGCTGCGCCAGCATACTGATAAGAGTGATGAAGAAATACAGGGCATTGTAACGCAGATGCTTGATTTGGTAGGCCTGCCCGGTACGCAGGATTTGTACCCGGCGGAACTTAGCGGCGGCATGAAAAAGCGCGTGGGGCTTGCCCGCGCCATTGCCGTAAACCCGGAAATAGTTTTGTATGACGAACCGACGGCCGGTCTTGACCCGATTATGAGCCGCAATATCAGCCGGCTTATAAAAAAGACGCAGGAGCAGCTGCATGTAACTTCGGTGCTGGTAACGCATGACATGCAGTCGGCGTTTTACGCGGCTGACCGCGTGGCAATGCTTTATGAAGGGCATATCGTTGCCATAGGCACGGCGGAAGAAATGAAAAACAGCACCAACCCGATTGTAAAGGCCTTTATAGAAGGGCGCGAGATTAAAGAGCAGGTGATAAAATGAGTTCCAGCGAAGTTAAAGTAGGCGCAATAACCCTGGGCGGAGCCGCAATTTTGGCAGCGATGATAACCTTTCTGGGAACATTCAGCTTTGGCAGTGATAAATACGACATTACAATAGATTACCCGCAGGTTGCCGGGCTGATGGAGGGCAACATGGTGCGCTATGCCGGTGTGCAGGTAGGCACCGTTAAAGGCCTTGCCGTTAACGAGGACGGAATTGAAGTTACCGCCGAAATTAACGACAATGTGCGCATTCCGCAGGAATCAACGTTTTCCATTAATTCCGACGGCATTTTAGGCGAAAAATTTGTCGATATTCAGCCGCCGCCGCGTGCGGTAAGCGCTTTTCTGGAGGACGGCGACAGGGTTAAAGGCGTTCCCGGCGGCGGGTTTGACACCTTTATGAGCGCGTCCGGCGATGCGCTTGAAAAACTGGAAAACATTGCCGATGCTCTTGACAATGTGTTTGGCGACCCGGAAGTGCAGCAGTCGCTGCGTGAGGGTTTCATCAATATGAAAGACATCAGCGCCAACATGAATACTTTTACCAAGGTAATGGCTGATGTGGCGGTTGACAACCAGCAGCAGATTAACAGCATGGTTAAGCAGCTGAGCGAAATGTCGGCGCGCATGAACGCAACGGCCGACGGTATGCAGAATATTATCGGCGAAGTTAATGCCGGGCATACCGGGCAGAATTTTGCCGTAATTGTAGAGAACATGGCCAAAACAAGTGCCAGAATTGAAGAAGCCAGCAAACTTTTGGAAAAGGTTGCCAGCGACCCGCAGACCGAAGATGATTTAAAAGCCACTTTGCATAATGCACGTGAGGCAAGCGAAAAAGCCAACCGCATGCTGGGCGTTCTGGAAACGGCAGAAATAAGCGCCGACGTTACGCACAGCGCGGAAGGCGGCGACTGGCGCAGCAATCTGGGCGTAACCTTCCGCCCGCAGGACGACACTTTTTTTTACCTGGGCGGCTATGACCTTGGTGACAGCAACAAGCTGGATTTACAGTTTGGCAAGCAGTTTGACGCCGCCGATGTAAGCATGGGAAGCATGCAGGGCGAGTTCGGCGTGGGGCTTGGCTATAATATAGCCGACCGTTTCCGCCTTTATACGCAGGTATATGATTTTGACGATACCAAAGTAAAACTTGGCGGCGAGCTTAAAATTAACGATAATTTCTCGCTTTTGGGCGAGCAGACCGATTTGCGCCACGGCAGCAAAAGTAACACCTATGTTGGTGTGCGTACCTATTTTTAAAAATTTGTTAACTTTAGAAAAAACAGTTGACTTTTGAAAATAAAAAATATAAAATTTAAGCACTGACTAATCAGTCAATGATTGGAGGTAAAAAGAAATGTTCAGTTATAAAAAAGCCAAAAACGTGCTGGCGCTGACGGCGGCTTTAACAGCGCTGTGCTCCCAGTCTGTTTTTGCCGCTACTTTGGAACTGGATTTGGAAGAAACCATCCAGAGGGCGCTCCTTACCAATCCGAGTGTAAAAATTGCAGAATACAACAGAAAAGCTGCTAAAGCTGATTACAGTGCTGCTAAAAGTGCACGCGGCATCAGCATCAGCCTGAGCCACAGCACGGGTCGTAATGGTTATGCCGATAACCGTTTAAATCCTATTTATAATAATGCTGGGGAGCTTATAGGCACTTCGTACAATAAAAGCATAGGCAACAGCCACAGCAACTCCATTACTGCCAGCCTGCCTATTTTTACGGGCGGCGAACTGCAGGGGCAGATTGGCCAGGCCAAGGCTAATTACCGCAGCATGCTTTCCGCTGAAGAACAGGCTTATAATGAAATGAAGGAAACCGCAACTACCGGTTATTTTAATATGCTTAACGCAACCAACATGAAAGCTCTGCGCCAGGAATCGGTTGACCGTTTGCAGGCACATCTGGATAATGTTATTGCCCAGTACAATGTAGGCATTGTAGCGCGTGCAGACGTACTGCGCAGTGAAGTAGAGCTTGCCAACGCGCAGCAGAATTATATTACCGCTTCCAACCAATATGATGTTGCTGAAGCTACTTTAAATAACATTATCGGTACACCGCTCGGCACTACCCTTTTACTGAAGGACAGGCTGCAGTATGAGCCTTATGAAAACGATATGGCTTACTGCCTGGCTTACAGCGAACAGCACCGTCCTGAACTGAAACAGGCTGAATACGCCATAGATTCGGCAGAAGCGGCACTGGTTGTAGCGCGCAGCGGGCATATGCCTAAGGTATACGCTAATGCCAGCAACAACTGGGGCGGCAACGGCAGCGACTGGCCGGGCGACGATGATGAAAACTGGAGCGTTGGCGTAACTGCAAGCATGAACGTGTTTGACAGCGGCGTAACGTGGTCTAAGATTCATGCAGCGCAGGAAAACCTTGCCAAAGCAAAGGAATCCCAGCGCCAGATAAAGGATGCTGTGGAACTGGAAGTGCGCACCGATTACCTGAATATGCGCGAAGCTGAAAAACGCATCAGCACCACGCAGGTTGCAGTGGCAAGCGCGGAAGAAGATTACCATATTGCCGTTGTGCGTTACCAGGCGGGCGTTGGCACCAATATCGACGTTATGGATGCGCAGGAAGCCCTGACACAGGCCAAAACCAACTATTACCAGGCTCTCTATAACTACAACACTTCTAAAGCAGCCCTCAATACTTCTATGGGCGTAGGTGTTCCCGTACCGGAACCGAGAACCTTCCCCGAACCGGTTGAAGATACTGCTGCACAAGCCGTCGATGCACAGAGTGCAGGTACTGACGCAGCAGTTCAATCTGAAAACGCTGCTGATGACAGTGCACAGGCACCGGCAAACACTGCTGACGCAGAACAGCCTGCCGCTGAAAATGCTGCAAGCACCGCTGCTGAAAACGGAAATACGGCAGCTGCTGAACAGACAGCAGAATAAAATTAAACTAATTTGTATTGAAAAGCATTACATCTTGTAAAATTTAAGGTGTAATGCTTTTTCTGTTTTGAAACAGCAGGAAGATTATTTTTAACGTAGAATACATAAACTGTCAAATTATAATTTTTTCTGCGGAGGCAGATATGAACAGATTTTGGAAAATATTCCTGCTGGTTTTGGCAGTGACGGCAGCGCTTTATGCGGCGGCAGTTAAATTTATTGCGCCGCAGTACCTGGCGCAGGTGCCGGAGCTTGTTAAAACCATGTCGCAAAATTATATAAACGGTACCGTTACGGTAGAGCGTTTTGACTGGAACGGCCGCCTGCAATTTACTGCTTACGGTTTAGAGGTAAGCGGCACGGACGGAGAGCGTATTGCGCAGGTGCCGGAGGCGAGATTTTCCGTTTCGCCTTTGCAGGCTCTTGCCGCGCCTGCACGCGCGCTGTCGGATATAGAACTGGTGCGCCCGCAGCTGTATTTAAAAATGAAGGCCAGGGATGAGTGGAACCTGCGTAACTTTTTAAAGCCTTCTGATTCTTCGGAAACGCCTTTTTACGGCTATCTTGCCATTGAAGACGGTACCGTATCGGTAGAAACTCCGCACGGAAGCTGGAATTTTTGTATTAATGCTTCACTTGACGGCAGCGGCAACCCGAACTTCGCCGTTGACGGAACTGTGGCTTACGGCGGCGAAGAATTAAAAATTGCCGGTGTGGTAGACAGCAACGCCCATGGGCGGCTGGCTTTAAAAACGGAAAAATTTACGCTAACGGACTTCGGCGGTTTCGCTGCCGCTTATGCACCTGTGCAGAAACTTGCAGGTGAAGTTGACGGCTTGAACCTTATCTGGAAAAACGACGGCGAAAATACAAGCTTAAGCGGCAAGGGCAGCATTCAGCTTGCGGCGGAAGCACTGCTTGGCGGAGAGCCGCTGCCTGTTGAACTGGCGGGCAGCGTTGAAGCTGACGGGCGTGAGGTAAAGCTTGAAGATTTAGCGCTTACTGTTGACGAAAATACGGCGCAGATAAACTGCGATGTAGATTTTAACGACCTTGAAAGAATTCAGGGCAAGGGTGAAATTAAAGCAGAAAAACTTGCTTTGCAGGGCGAAGAATTTACCAATCTGAATTTGCCCTTTACCATTGTGGACAGCCGCATAATGCTTGATGAAGCCGGTGTGGATGTGGCTCAGGGCCATCTGCGCCTTGACGGCGAATACAACATTAAAGACGGCGAAGTTTTTGCTGTTTTAAACGCTTCCGGCATTACGGATTTTGCTTTGGAAGGGTTTAAAGAAGATACTGTTGATTTGGACGGTTTGCTTGCCATTCACGGGCAGACCGGTGTAAAAGGAGAAACAAATCTGACCGTTGCCGGTAATATGGACCGCCTTGGCTGGCGTGATTTGCAGATGAGCGATGTAGATTTTGAAGCGCTGGTTGGCAGTGAAAGCTGCGAAATTGAAAAGTTTGCGGCTTTTGCGGGCGACGGCGGCGCGCTGAACCTGACAGGCAGCGTTATGTTTGACGGGTCTTTCAGCGGCAGCGGCAAAATGGTGAACTTCCCGCTGGACAGCTTCTTTACAGCAGTTGGGCAAAACGGCAGCGGCACGGCAACCGCCGGATTTAAGTTTGGCGGCGATTTGAACGGTATTAATTTTTACGCCAATACGCAGGTTAAAAACGTGCATATTGCAGGGCTTGTATTCCCCGAAGCACACGGTAAAATTGACATGTCCGGCAGTGTGCTGCACTTAACAGATTACCGCGTTGCCATGGAACAGGGGTATAACCTTATTAACGGCATGGTGGATATCGGCGGCGCCGAACCTGTGGTAAGCGTAACCGTAAGTACCAAAGGCATCCGCGCTGAGCCATTGGTGGCAGCTGCGGCGCTTGGTGTTAAACTTACGGGCAACATTGATAACGAAGTAAGCGTTATGGGCCCGATATCTTCGCCGGAAATTGAAGGCAGCCTGCTTTTGACTGACGGCAGCGCCGAAGGTTTCTTGATAGACAAAATCAGCGGACGCTATTATTATGCGCCTGACGGCAGCCTGCGCCTTACCGAAGGCTATATTAAGGCGCTTTCCACCGAGGCTTCGCTGAGCGGTACCATGGATGCGGCACAGAACCTTAATTTTACTCTTGATATAACTGATATGGACTTGGGCGCGCTGCCCATCAGCGACGATACCGTGGCGCTTGACGGTTTTGTCAACGCCCAGGGCAGCCTTACCGGCACGCTTACGCATCCGGAATTTAACGGCAGCATCAGCAGTAATGCCGTATTTGTTAACGGCGAAGAACTTAAAAACATTCTTGGTACGCTTACTGCGGACGGCAGGCATAATAACCGCGTGGAAGCGTCGTTTGAACAGTCGCCCGACGGCAGGTTTGCAGCCGAACTTTCTCTGGATGCCGTTGAACGCACATTAACAGGCAATGTCGATTTTATTTACGGCAATTTGCGCTCCATTTTAAAAATGGCACGCGTGGAACTTGATATTGACGGGCTGGCAGACGGCCACCTGAAGATTAACCCGCGCGGCAGGGGCAGCGGCATTTTTGCCGACATGCGCGTTTACGAGATAAAAGTTAAAGATTTGAGCTATGATTCCATGCGCTTTAAAGGACGCCTGCAAAACGGTATTTTAAGTTTTGACGAACTGAAACTTACCGAAAGCGCTTCGGAAGCAAACGGCAAAGCGGCTGTGGAAGAAACTCCGGGCTCCGTAAATGCCGGCGGCTGGGTAAACCTGCATACGCATGAACTTAATATCAGCGCTTCGGCGCAGCATGCAAATCCGGCTATAATTACAGCCTTGATGGATGCCCCGGTAAAATTAAACGGCAAAGTTGATATGTCGCTTGCTTTGAACGGCAGTTTGGAAAATCCGCAGGGCAATGCGGATATAGAACTTGTTGACGGTGATGTTGAAGGCATCGGCTTTGACGCCCTGACGGCGAAACTGAGCCTTGCCAACGATACGCTGCGCCTGGAAAATGCCCAGCTGAACAAAGATATTTACAAATTAAGCGCCAGCGGCGATATACCGCTTGATTTGCTGCGCAGCAAAGAGCAGCGCCGCAATCCGGCAGCATCCATGAATATTAAGGTTAACCTTGACAATGCGCGCCTCGGGCTGCTGCACCTTTTAACCCCGATGGTTGAGTGGGGCGTTGGCGAAACCCTTGGGCAGGTAACTCTGGCCGGTACGCTGGAAGAACCGCTTGTTTACGGCGAAGTTACCCTTCACGGCGGCTCGATGAAACTGAAGGATGCGTATACGGTATTTGACAATATTAATCTTGACGTTGACTTTACCGGCAACGACATTCAGCTGAATGAATTTTCGGTGCAGATGGGCAAAGGCACGGTAACTGCTTCCGGCAACTACGCCCTGCGCGCACAGGAAGATAAAACCTATATCATCAACGCCGTCTTTAAAGATGCGGAAATCGCTTCGGAAATTTTCTCCGGGCGCATTAACGGCACGGCGGGCATTATTCCGCAGCGCTATTTTATCCGCACCGATACGGAGGAAGGCATCCGCCGCGGCGGCATTGGCTACCGCCCGCATATTCAGGCAGATATCCGTCTGGATGACGTGCTTGTCAATATGCCTACGATACCGGAGCTTTCCGAAGGCAGCAGCAACTACGGGCTGGATGTTAAGGTAACACTGGGGCCGGATATTCACCTTTACAATAAATATTTGTATGATTTGTGGCTTTCCGGAGGATTGCATGTTACCGGCAGTACAGTGTATACTAATATAGACGGCAACATTAAGGTGGATAAGGGAACCATAACCTATCTGCGCACGCCGTTTGAAATTCACAATGCTTCTGTGGCATGGCCGGTGCCCGGCGATGTGCTGCCGACGGTAAACCTTGATGCTACTACGCGCTTCAGACGCTATGATATTTTCCTGCGTGTTACGGGGCCGCTTGAGCAGATGGAAATGATTCTGCGCAGTGACCCGGCGCTGACCAAAGACCAGATTATAAAAATGCTGACTTTGCAGCGCGAAGTAACCGGCACCAACCAGGGCGTAACGCAGGATGACTTCCAGAACCTGATGACAGTGGGCCTGGAAATGACGGTGCTGGGCGATGTGGAAGAAATCTTTAAGGAAACGCTTGGGCTTAATGAATTTATGATTTATTCCGGACGCCTGCGCACGGGGCACAGCCTTGGGCGTGAAGAAGGCGAGCTTACCGAGGATGAAAAAGACCAGTATAATATTCTGGTAAGCAAGTATCTGACGGATAATCTGCTTGTCGGCTATACGGTAAGTTCCGACAACGAACATGAAAGTATTTTTGCCCAGTATGATATTTCGCGTCATATGAGCATTAACTATGAACGCAACAAAGATTACGATACCACTGAAGACTGGTATGGCGTTGAATATAAAGTTACTTTTTAAGTAAATTTTAAGAAAGTTTAATTAATATTTAAGGAAGGTATGCCCATGCTGAAAGAATATCTGGCAGAGCTGCAGAAAACGCCGCTGCTTTCCCGTGAGGAAGAAACTGAGCTTTGGCAGCGTTATGCCGGAGGTGACCAAGAGGCGCATAATAAATTGATGACGTCTTACCAGCCGCTGGTATTTAAAACAGCAGCCGGGTTTAAGCTGCCCGAACAGCAGGCAATGGAGCTCGTGCAGGAAGGAATGCTCGGGCTGTTGGAGGCGGCGGAGCGTTATGATTATAAACGCGGCATTGCCTTCAGCGTATTTGCTGTGCACCGCATCCGCGGCAGAATGCTTGATTTTCTGCATGTGGAGGACGGCGCAAAAAGTTTTTCGCTGGACGATACCAATGCGGCAGGCATAGCCTGGGCTGATGTGCTGGCTGCTTCCGGCAGGACGCCGTTTGAAGAAGCCGAGCTGAATATGATTACAGATAAGGTGGCACAGGCTTTACAGCGTCTGCCTGCCAAGGAGCAGCAGGTGCTGACGGGCATTTATCTGGAAGACCGCAGCGCTGCCGATATGGCAGACAGCATCCATGTAAGCCTCGGGCATATTTACCGTTTGCAGAAGCAGGGGGTAAAACGCATCCGCGGCATGCTGTCGCATTTTATGGCTGATTTAAAAAGAAGCTAATTGGAGAAAACTGGTATTTTTATGCTTTTTTTAGGTTATTATTGATTTTAACGGCGGAATATGGGAAAATATAATAAATTTTGCCCTGATAAAATTTCCTGAAAAAACAGATTATATATATCAGTCTGTGCAGAAAGGAGTTTAGCGGTGGCAAAAGATATTTACGAAAATATAGATGATGTAAAATGCAGTCTGGATAATGCCCAGCGCAGCTTCCGCAAAAACAACGGCCTGCGCGGGGAGCTCGATTTGATGCTGGCGGAGGCGTCCATCCGTTATCTGCGTGAAAAACGCGGCTTTGCCAGCGTATGGAACAGGCAGAAGCTGGCAGCTGCTTTGGCAGTGCTTTTGGTATTGGCTGGTTACGGCGGCTGGTGGTATGCAGGCATTACGGATGACGGAGAGGAAAAACCTCAGGTTATGCAGGGCGCTGTGGTGCAGCAGGCTGAACCGCAGATGCAGCAGACAGGCAAGGCAGATAAAACCCGGCAGGAGGATGCTGTTAAAGCGGCGGAACCTGCTGAGTCAAATATAAAAAACAATACAAATTATAAAAATTATTTAGCTGAAACAGATATGCAGCAGCTTGTCAGAACAGGCAGGCAGGTTCTGCAGGATGCTGATTAGTTAGGGAGGATTTGAATGAACAAGAGAAAATATGCACAGTTGTCCTTGAGTCTGGCAGCCATGCTGATGGCTGCGCCTGTGTGGGCTGCCGAACAGAATCAGTCCGCAGCTGATGTAGTTGCCAATCAGACTATGACCATTGGCGGCAAGGAGCAGATTGTCAGCCAGAAAGCGCTGGAACAGGCAAGAAAAGCGCAGGAAGAATCAGGCAAATCCTTTCCAAAAAAGGGTAAGGACGGCAAATATACTTATTATATGCATAACAATCCTTCGGAAGATATTTCTGACCCGAATTATAAAAGTGACGGCACTAAAAAATCCGGCGGCAGGATTGTAGAAATCGTTCCCGGCAAAGGCGTTGTGCGTGAAGGCGGCAGCGGCATCGAAAAAGAAGATGCAGCAAAGAGCAGTGAAACTTCCGCGTCCGAAACCGCACAGCAGGGTGCAGCTTCCGAGCCTTATGAAAGCGGTGCGCAGGCAGTTACCGGTGAAACTGCTACAAGCAATGAAGCTGACGGACAGATTACCGCAGGTGAGAGCCAGCCCGCTGAAATTAAAGAGCCGATGATTAGAGAAGCAGACGGCAGCCTGCGCCCGATGACAACGGAAGAACGCCAGAAATGGCAAGCCGAGCAGGAACAGCAGCGTACGGCACAGGAAGCAATGCAGCAAAATGCACAGACCAATGCCATGGCACAGGAGCCTGTTTTGAATATGCCTGTTGCCCAGCAGAGACGTGCCAGTGAACCGGCAGCACCGTATATCGGACAGCTGGTAACGAAGATTTCCGTAAAAGGCAACAAAATTACCAAAGCCGAAGATATTGAAGCTGTTGTTACAACAAAACCGGGCATGCAGTTAACTCAGGAAGGCCTTGCCAAAGATTTGCATGCAATTTACGGTTTGGGCTGGTATTATGATTTGCAGCCGGAATTTACCAAAGTTCCGGAAGGTGTGCAGCTTACCTATCATGTACTGGAAAACCCTGTTTATAAAAAGCTGGAAGTAGAAGGAAATACCAAAATTTCCACTTCCGAAATCGAAAAAATCCTTGATTTGCCGAAAGATCAGATAATTAATATTAAAGACGTTAATGTCAAAGTGCAGCGCCTTGAAGCAGAATACAACAAGCAGGGATATATTCTGGCGCGCGTGGCTGATATCCGCATGCTGCCGGACGGAACTTTGCTTTTGCTGGTAAATGAAGGCATTGTTGAAGACTTTAAGGTTAAAGGCAACGTAAAAACCAAAGATTACGTTATTACCCGTGAAATGAAGCTGAAAAAAGGCGAGCCGTTTAACGCCAAGGATGCCCGCCGCAGCATGCAGCGCATTTATAACCTCGGTTATTTTGAAGACGTAAATATTAAACTTAACCCGGGCCAGGAACCTAACGCCGTGGAAATTGAAATTACCGTTGTGGAAATGAACACCGGTACTTTCGGTATCGGCGCAGGCTACAGCAACGCTGACGGCTTTATCGGCATGGTTTCCGTCGGCGACAGAAACTTCCGCGGCACCGGCGACAGCGTTAATGTACGCTGGGAGTTCGGCGGCGTAGATAACAAGAACTATGAATTTACTTATGTAAAACCGTGGATTGACGATAAGGAAACCAAGGCCAGCATTGTATTGTATGATGTTACCAACGAATATGCCGACTATGATATTGACGCCAACGAAATTGCGCGTTACGATAAAAAGCGCCGCGGCCAGGAATTAACCTTCAGCCGCAGAACCGATAATGAATTCATCAGCAACTATGTAACGCTGAAAAACCGCGATGATATTTATAAAGGAACAGCAGATGGTTACGAACATGACCGTAATCAGTATTATGAAGACTGGTTTGGTCCTGGCAATAGTCATTGGAAAGATTATTACCCTGAAGACTATAAAAAACGTCGTGAAGAAAACTTTGGTGTTACTCGTAGTATTACCGTTGGCCGTGTATTCGATTCGCGCGATAACATTTATGACCCGCATGAAGGCAAACGTATCGGCTACAGCGTAGAATGGGCCGGCCTTGGCGGCGATTTTGACTTCACTAAATTTACCGGCGACTGGCGTTATTATTACCGTGCTGGCGGCGAAAATGTCTGGGCACTGAACCTTGGTGCCGGCTGGGCTGACGGCGATATGCCTTTGAGCCAGCGCTTCTCGATGGGCGGCAATGACGGCCTGCGCGGTTACGAGGATGACCAGTTCCGCGGCAACAGTATGTTAAAAGCTACGCTGGAATACCGCTTCCCGATTATCAAAAAAGTACAGGGCGTACTCTTTACTGATAACGGTTATGCCTGGGATAAACGTTTTGAAGACGATTTTGACCTTGGCCTTATTAAAAACAGCGTTGGTGTCGGCATGCGCATTAACTCCCCGCTGGGCCCGGTTAAACTTGACTATGGCTGGGGCGATGACGGCGGCAGGTTCCACTTCAGCTTCGGCGGCCAGTTCTGATTAACAAGTTATGTGGTTAATAAAGCTTTTGGTGTGCTGCCTGTGTATGGCTGCACTGCCTGCCTTTGCCGAGCCGGTAGAACGCGTTGATGTGCAGATTACCGATAATGGGGCGACAAGCCTGGTACTGCTTGACAGAATGGGTAAAAGCATGCAGGTTGTGGCCGAGCAGCTTTTTGTCGATAAGGACAGCGTTAGTATTAATGCCGCACGCGGCGATTATGAACGCCTGCTGGCAGAAGTAGGCGACAGAGTGCTGACCGGCTATCAGATGCAGGGCGTTTCCGTTAATGCCGGTGCCGTAACAAACATTAATATTCAGGTTGCACCGTGGAGCGCGGCCGTGGATGATGTTTTTGTGGATCTGCAGTTTTCCGGCGTTGAACCGGGAACGGCAGAGTGGCTGCAGCAGCGCCTGCCGCAACTTAAAAGCAGGATTGAAAGCATATTAATAGGTTCGTCCGTTGATGCTTCGGACTGGGCGGGCGGTATTTTACGCCGCATGGTGCGCAGCGAAGTGGAAAAAGAACTGCCGGAATTTAAAGCAGCCGTTGACGTGGTGCGTGAAGACAGCCGTACCGTTGTGCAGGTGGTAATTTATCCTGTCGGACAGCTGGTGCAGGACATAAATTATTCCATGGAATCACAGTCGATACCCAATTTGCTGCTGCTTGATTTAAAACAGCGTTATGCCCAGAAGGCTGAGGCGCTGCGCGGACTGCCTGTTGATTTTGTGAAAAAGCACCAGATGGAACTGGAAAATTTGCTGTTAACGGATTTGAAAAACGAAAAATCCGTGCAGAGGCATAATCTGGAGCCTTCGGTAAAACTTGTGCCTGCCAGCACGCTGGGCGTGGAAATCGGCATGGGCTCGGACAAATACAAAATCTGGTTTGAAGGCTACGGCGATATCAGCCGCAATGACGACAATATTTCCGGGCGTGCGCATATCGGCAAATTCATTTCCGAGCAGGACGAAATTTTTGGCGAAGCAGGCGTTACGCTTGACGAAGTAGATTGGGATTTTTCCGCAGGCTATGCGCGCCACTGGGGCAAGGCAACGCTGAGCTACATGCGGCGCGGGCCGGACGGGCAGAACGTTTACCGCGGCGAGTACGATTTTACCAATAAGTGGCGGCTGCGTACGGAATATTTTTCCGGGACGGATACTACGGAAATAGCTGTCCGTTACAGAATTCACGAATTTTTGAGCGCCGAATATGTTTATTCCAACGACAAACCCTATTTCCGCATTGTGGGAAATTTATAGGCATTAGTTGAAAGATAAACGCAGGGCTGATATAATTAAAAATATAATTAAATTTGAAAGCAGGGATATTTATTATGATGCAGCAATTACGCAATCCTAAAAACGTAAAAATGATTTCCTTATTTGTTGCCGCAATCTTTGTTCTCAGCTGTTTTGCAGTTACATTGCAGCAGGGGGCTTTCACGAGCATTGCTTCTGCGGCGGCCTCCGAATCCGCAATCGGCGTGGTTAACTACCAGATGCTTCTGGCACAGTCCCCGGATATTGCCGGTGTGCAGGATGCCATGAAACAAGAGGTTGCTACCCAGCAGAAAAATTTTGATGAAAAAAGCAAGGATATGAACGATACCGAAAAGCAGCGTTATTACCAGCAGCTGCAGGAAGTAATCGCCAACAAGGAAAAAGAGCTGATGGAACCTGTGTTCCAGAAAATTGAAGCAGCCATTAAAAAAGTTGCCGATAAAAAAGGCCTGGCAGTTGTAGTTGAAAAAAATACCGTAGTTTATGGCGGTCTCGATATTACTGACGAAGTGGCAAAAACCTTGCAAAGCGGAAAATAATTTTACGGGACCCGGCAGGGTCCTGTTTGCTGTGGGGCTATGAAAGGAAGATAGTATTATGCGCCAGCTGCAAATTTTATTACTGATATTCATAGCCGTTTTTTGTCTTAGTGCCTGCGGAAATATTCCCGGTTCCGGCGAAAAGATAGCCTATATTAACTGGGAAGAAGCTGTTAAGGCGCATTCGCGCCACGAAGCGCTGAAGCAGGGGCAGGCAGAATATGACAAGCTGCTTGCTTACCGTGACCAGCAGGCCGATATTGCCCATAAGCAAATAAGCGGGCTGGCTTTATTGCAGAAGATAAAACAGAACAGCAAAAGCAGTTATTATGAAGCCGATTACCGTACTTCGCTTTATGCCAAGCAGGCCGAAGAACAGCATGCTTTTAAAGCCGTTCTGCAAAAAGCCGCTGACGAAGCGGATGAAATTCTTGCGTCTGAGCGTGAAAGTATTGAAAACGATTATCAGCTGAGACTGTTTAACCTGCGGCTGCTCCTTGATACCGTGCGTATGAAGCCGGAGGACCGCAAAGAGGTGGAAGCGGAGCTGAAAAGCGTACGTACCGAAATGCTGGATAAGCTGGAAGAAGTAAACCGCAGGCGCAATGAAATTATTGCCGGAAAAACCGCGCCGGCGCGTGAAGCCATGCAGCAGCGCATAGCGGAATATGCTGCCGGGCTGCGCAGTGAGCTGCACGGAAAGCTGCGGGATGACATTGCCAAAGACGATAAGGATTTGCAGCAGGGGCCGGAGGCTTTCAGCAAGGTGCTGGCTGTAATTGACGGCAGGCTTGATAAGATTAAAGAAGGCAATGATAAAATTGCCTCGGAAATAAGCCATGATATTGAAAGCAGGGTAACGCGCCTTGCCAAAGAACGCGGTTATACCATTGTTTTTAATAAAGTTAAAGTAAATGTAAAAGCAGACGATATTACCGCTGAGGTAATAAAAGAACTGAAGAAATCAAAATAACAGGAGCGGATAAAAGATGAAAAAACAAATTATTGCCGGTTTACTGGCTGCAACAGCTTTGTTGTCTTTTGGCTGCAGCGGCCGCAATGCGGAATTCGGCGTTGTTGACATGCACGCCGTTGAAAGCAAGGCTGCGGTTGTAAAAACCGTGCAGGAAGAAGTAACTACCAAAGGCAAAGCACTGCAGGATGAAATGAACACTGCCCTGGAAGGCAAAACCGGGGACGAACGCAAAAAAGTGCTGGAAGATTATACTTCCAGAATGAATGTTATCCGTTCTGAAGCGCAGAATAAATTAAAAGCCAGCCTTGATACCGCATTAAACGAAGTTGCCAAAGAAAAGGGACTTGGCGCAGTACTGATTAAAGACGCAGTGCCGCAGGGCGGCGTTGATGTTACGGAAGACGTAATTGCCAAAATGAAATAAAAAATCTGTAACCTGGCGGGCGGCACGGCCGTCCGCTTTTTAAATAAGCTGGTTATACAGGAGGCTGTATGATGGAAAAAACTGTCCGTGAATTAGCAGAATTTTTGCATGGCAAACTGGAAAACGACGCACCTGAATTAAAGGTTACCGGTGTTAACGGCCTTGTTGAAGCAGGTGCCAACGATATTTCCTTTGCCGTTCCGCCGCATGTGGAGCATTGCCATTTAAGCAAGGCAGGCGTTATGGTGCTTGGGTTTGATGACCCTGCGCTTCCCGATAACCGCCCGGTAATCAGGGTGGAAAATCCTCGTGCCGCTTTTGCCGCTCTTTTGGAATTGTTCCGCCACAGAGCTGAAGTAGAACGTGTTGTAAGCGATAAAGCATATATTGCCCCCAGCGCGAAAATAGGCAAAGATGTAGCCGTTATGCCCTTTGCTTACATTGATGAGGGTGCTGAAATCGGTGACGGAACCGTTATTTACCCGCATGTATATGTCGGCAGGAACGTAAAGGTCGGCAGTAACTGCCTGTTCTATCCAAGCTCCACTATCCGCGAGGGCTGCGTGCTGGGCAATAAGGTTGTTTTGCAGTCGGGCGCTGTTATCGGCGGCGACGGCTTTGGCTATATTACCGATAAAAAGACCGGCAAACACAGCTTTGTTCTTCAGGCAGGCAATGTTGTGCTGGAGGACGAGGTTGAAATCGGCAGCAATTCCTGTATCGACAGGGCTACCGCAGGAAGCACGGTTGTAGGCGCCGGTACCAAAATTGATAACCTTGTACATCTCGGACATAACGACGTATTGGGCAAAAACTGCCTCGTTGTTGCGCATGTCGGCATCAGCGGCAGCGTAACCGCCGGTGATAACTGCGTTTTTGCAGGCCAGGTAGGTACCGTAGGCCATATCACTATCGGCAACAACTGCCAGTTTGCAGGCAGAACGGGCATTACCCATAATATCCCTGATAATTCCGTTTGTGCCGGTTTCCCGGCGCAGCCGTATAAAGAATGGCTGAAGCAGGAAGCAAGCCTGCGCAAGGTTGGCGATTTGCTGAAAAAAGTAAAAGAGCTTGAAAAGGCTTTGGCAGAGTTAAAGAAATAAGATTTTGCAGGACGTGTTGTAAGTGATTGCTTATTATATAGTTAAATTTTTCAGCTGGCTGATGTGCGTATCGCCTAAATTTGTACGCAATGGCGTGGCGCATTTTCTGGGCAGTGTTGCGGTTATGGCAACGCCTGAATGGAGGCTTAAAATGGCTGCGGCCAATGTGCAGGAATGCCTTGGCGTTGACGAAGCGCGCGCCAGGCAGATTGCCGAGGACAGCCTGCACCGTTTCGGCAGGATGATTGTTGAGGTTATGCGGTTTCCGTTATTGAAGCCGGATAATATCGACAAGCTTGTAGCCGTTGACGGCTTGGAGTATCTTGAAAAAGCCTATAAAGAAGGCAAGGGCGTAATCATGGCCACCGGGCATTTCGGCAACTGGGAGCTTTTGGGCGCGACGGTGGCACTGCACGGTTATCCGATGCTTTCTATCACGCGCAAGCAGAACAACAGCCAGATGGACCGTTTTATAAACGAATACCGTGAAATGGTTGGGCAGAAGGTGGCCTATAACCGCGGCAAAAGCGGGCTCTTGGCCATCAGCCGCATGCTGAAGGAAAAGCATTTGCTCGGCGTGCTGTTTGACCAGGATACCAATGATGACGGCGTGGAAATAGAGCTTTTCGGCAAAAAATGCATTACTCCATACGGCCCGGCGGCTTTGTCACGGTTATACGGTTCGCCGATACTGCCGATTTTTATGCACAATAATCCGGACGGAACTTTGCGTGCCAAGATTTATCCGCCGCTTTACACGCCGCGCACCAAAGATAAGGAAAAAGATTTTTACGATGTTACCAAAGAACTGATTACGGTGCTGGAGCACGAAATAATAGAAAACCCGCCGATGTGGTTCTGGGTGCATGACCGTTGGAAAGACGGACGGCAGCGTTTTGCCGATAAAAAATAAACAGCAGACAGGAGGAAAAGTATGCCGAATCAGGAATATCAGCAGACTTTGGCCCAAAAAGTATCTTATACGGGCGTTGGGCTGCACTCCGGCAAGGAAGTGCTGATGACGCTCTGCCCGGCAGAAGTAAATACAGGCATTGTTTTTGTGAGGACGGATTTGCCGGAACGCCTGGAAATACCGGCAATGGCAGAAAACGTAACTTCTACTTTAAAGGCCACAACTTTAAGCGCCAATGGCGCGGAAGTTTTTACGGTTGAACATTTAATGGCGGCACTGGCTGCCATGCAGATTGACAACTGCCGCATTGAAATGAATTCGCCGGAGCCGCCGGTAACAGACGGCAGCGCCGCAGTGTTCTGTGATTTGATTTTGCAGGCAGGACGCGTTAAGCAGGAGGTTGTGCGCAGGGTTTACGCCGTGCCGAAGTCTTTTGCCGTTTACGAAGGCGATAAATATATTACCATACAGCCATATGACGGATACCGCATTTCCTTTGTTTCCATTAATCCGCATCCGAAGCTGGGAACCCAGTATTTTGATATCGAGCTGACAGAGGAAAGCTTCTTAAAGGAAATTGCCCGTGCCCGTACAGTCGGCTTTATGCATGAAATCAAGCAGCTGCAGGCAATGGGGCTTGGCCTCGGCGGCAGCATTGAAAACGTAGTTATTTTTGATGAAGACAAGGTTTTAACGCCGATGCGTTTTGAGGACGAATTAATCCGCCATAAAATACTTGACGTTGTCGGTGATTTGTATTTGCTCGGCGCGCTGAAAGGGCATGTTATTGCCGTTAAGTCAGGGCATGCATTTAATTCGGGGCTGGCAAAACAAATCAGGGCCTATCAGTTAAAGGAGGAAGAAAAATGACCGTATTAGAAGCAAGCGAAATTCAGAAAATTATTCCCCACCGTTACCCCATGCTTTTGGTTGACCGCATTATTGAACTGGAACCAATGAAACGTGCAGTGGGAATTAAGAATATTACCATGAATGAAATGCAGTTTCTTGGCCACTTCCCCGGCGACCCGATTATGCCCGGCGTTTTAATGATTGAAGCCATGGCTCAGGTTGGCGGTGTAGCACTGCTTTATCCTGAAGAAAACCGCGGCAAAATTGCCGTGTTCGGCAAAATTGACAATGTGCGTTTCCGCAAACAGATTATTCCCGGCGACCAGGTAATTACCGAAGCGATTATTACCAAAATCCGCGGCAACATGGGCGTTTGCGAATGTAAGGGCAGGGTTGACGGCAAAGTTGCCTGCGAATGTGAATGCACCTTTGCGATTATGGACGCTAAAAAATAATTTAATAAAATACGTTGTATTTGCTGAAAAATTAAAGAAAAACGGCGTATTTTGCAGTTAACCGCTTATAAAAGCTGATTTTGGAAAGTGAAAAAAAGATTTGATTTGCGAATATATAATAGTAAGTTGCAAATCGTTTATAAGAATTTGCAGATTAAAATGAGCGGTTAATTTTGAGGAGTGAATATGATGAATTCGGTAATAATGCCTGTACATAAAATCCATCCGACGGCGATTGTGCATCCGAACGCGGTAATAGGCAAAAACGTGGAAATCGGCGCTTATGCCATTGTCGGCGATGATGTTGTAATTGGCGACGGCTGCAAACTTTATCCGCATGCCGTTATCCATGAACATACTACGGTAGGCAAAAACTGCACCTTCTTCCCCGGCTGTTCCATCGGCGCAGTGCCGCAGGACCTGAAATTTGCCGGAGAACACAGCTCCACCATTATCGGTGACGGCTGCATTTTCCGTGAATGCACCACGGTAAACCGTGCAACCGGCGAAGGCAACAAAACAATTATCGGCAATAACCTTTTGATGATGGCTTATACACACGTTGCACATAACTGCATTGTAGGCAACAATGTTATTATGTCTAATGTGGCAACTCTGGCAGGGCATGTAACGGTTGAAGACCGTGCCGTTATCGGCGGTCTTGCTGCCGTGCATCAGTTCTGCAAAATCGGCCGCAGCGCCATGATTGGCGGGCAGGCACATGTAAATCAGGACGTGCCGCCGTTTATGATTGTATCCGGTCAGCCGGCTTATGTATTCGGCTTGAACAGCGTTGGCCTGGCACGTGCCGGTATTCCGCAGGCAGAGCGCAGCCAGCTTAAAAAGGCTTTCCGCATTCTGTACCGCAGCGGGCTTTCTTTGCAGGAAGCAATCGCAACCATGGAACAGGAGCTTGACAGCTGCGAACCGGTTGAACATTTAATGCGTTTCCTGCGTACGGCAGAGCGCGGTATTTTGAGAACCCCGAAAAATTAAGGTGGTGGCTTGATGGAAACTGAAACCCTGGGGCTGCTTTCCGGTATCGGGCATTTGCCTGTTGATGTTGCAAAATCTGCCAAAGAACGCGGCTGCCGTATAGTTGCTATCGGCGTTGTTCCGGATATTGATCCGGAACTGCCGGAGGTTGCCGATGTTTACTACGATATTCATATCGGAAAAATTGGCAAGATTATTTCTACTTTAAAAAAGAATAATGTTAAAATCGTAACCATGATTGGCAAGGTTACAAAGGAAATTTTGTATAAAAAAGGCGCTATCATTCCGGATATGCGCGCTTTAAAAATACTTTCTTCCGTGCCCGACCGTAAGGACGATACTATAATGAACGCTATCGTGAAAGAACTGGAAAGCGAAGAAATTTTTGTTATGGACCAGACTTACCTGATTAAGCCGCTGATGCCAGGACCAGGAGTGCTGACCAAACGCCAGCCTACGCCGGAAGAACTGGCAGATATGGATTTTGGCTATAAAATGGCAAAAGAAATTGGCAGGCTTGATATTGGGCAGACGGTTGTTGTAAAAAACATGGCTGTTATGGCTGTGGAAGCAATAGAAGGTACTGACGCCTGTATTTTGCGCGGCGGCAAACTCGGCAAGGATGCCGTTGTTGCCAAAACGGCCAAACCTGCGCAGGACGACCGTTTTGATGTGCCGGGCGTAGGCACCAAAACAATTCAGTCCATGATTGAATCGGGCTGCAAGGCTTTGGTTATTGAGGCAGGGCATACGCTTTTAACCGAGCGCGAAAAGGTAGTTGCCCTTGCTGATGAGCATGGCATTACGATTGTTGCAAAATAATTGAAAAATTATTGAGAAAAACGCAAGGCTGGACTTAAAGTCCGGCCTTTTTGTGTTATAATATATAATGAATTGGTATGCAATAAAGTAAAACAGATAGAAGAAAGGAACCGTTATGGCCAAGATACTTATTTCTGCCGGTGAGGCTTCCGGCGATGTGCACGCTGCTGCCGTAACAAAGGCACTGAAAAAAATAGACCCTTCATGTGAAGTGTTCGGCATGGGCGGCGACTGCCTGCGTGAAGCCGGCGGCGAGGTTTTGTTTGATATAAAAGAACATGGCGTAATGGGTTTTATAGAAGTTGTAAAGAAACTGCCGGCGCTTTTCAAGCTGCGCAGTGATTTTGGCAGGGTAATGGATGAACGCAGGCCGGACTGCCTGGTTACAGTTGATTACCCCGGCTTTAACATGAAGCTTGCAAAACTTGCAAAAGACAAGGGTATTCCCGTTGTTTCGTATATACCGCCTTCTGCATGGGCCTGGAACAAAGGGCGTGCGCCAAAAGTGGCAAAGCTGGTTACCAAAATAGCTTCTATTTTTCCGTTTGAGTACGATGTTTATAAAGAAGCAGGGGCCGATGTGGAATTTGTCGGCCATCCGCTGATAGATATAGTAAAGCCGGAACTTGACAGAAAACAGGCTCTGGATTTTGCCGGCAAACAAAGCGGCCGCAGGCTGATTTTGCTCCTGCCGGGCAGCCGTTTGATGGAAATACAGAAAATGCTGCCGACGCTTCTTGACGCTGCAAAATTAATTTCTGAAAAAGAGCCCGATATTGATTTTGCCATGCCGAGAGCTTCTACAATACCTAAAGAAATGCTGGAAGGTATGATTGAAAAAAGCGGCCTGAAAGTAAAAATTGTGGAAGGGCATATTTACGATGTAATGAGTGTTGCAGACCTGGCGCTTGCCACCAGCGGAACGGTAACTCTTGAGGCTGCACTGTGCGGGCTGGGCTGCGTTATTGTGTATAAAACTTCTCCCATATCGGCATTTATTGCCCGCAGGGTTATTAACATACCTGATATCGGGCTGCCGAACATTGTGGCAGGCAGGCATATTTTGCCAGAACTCTTGCAGGAGGACTTTACGCCTGAAAAAACGGCGCAGGAAGCACTGCACCTTTTGGAACCTGAACGCAATGCACAGATGAAACAGGATTTAGAGTACGTAAGAGAAAGATTGGGCGCCCCCGGTGCGGTAAACCGAGTTGCGGAACTTGTGCTCCGCGTAGCCAAGGAGAAAAAATGAATTTATATTTAAGGCTTTTAAAATACATACGCCCGTACATGCACCGCCTGATTATGGCTATTTTGTGCACTGTAATGGCATCGGCTTGTAATTTGTACCTGCCGTGGATTATTAAAGATGTGGTAGATAAGGTTCTGGTACAGAAAGATACTTTTATGCTGTACGTAATAGCTATCAGTATAGTAGTAATCTTCATTATCCGCGGATTGTTCTTTTATGGGCAAAGCTATTTGATGAGCTGGGTAGGACAGAAGGTTGTTATTGATATACGCGGTGAAATTTTCCGTAAATTACAGCGTTTGAGCATGTCTTTTTATGATAAAAATAAAACCGGCACCATTATGAGTTACGTTACCAATGACGTTGCCGCTTTACAAACGGCAATGGTAGAAAAAGCGGTAGAACTTGTAACGGAAGGGCTGGTGCTTATCGGCAGTATCGTAGCCATGCTGTGGCTGGACTGGAAACTGACACTGTTTACCTTCTGTACATTCCCGGCAGTTTTATGGTGCATGGATTACTTCGGCAAGAAAATCCGCAGAAATGGCGGCGAAATACAGGCCTGCACGGCAGAACTGACCTCCGTTTTGCAGGAGAGCGTATCTTCGGCGCGGGTTATTAAATCTTTTGTACGCGAAGATTATGAAACTAATAAATTTGATAATCAAAATAAAGAAAACTTTTATGCCAACATGAAAAATATCAAGTTAAATTCGCTGCTTACTCCGACTGTTGAGTTTGTGGCTGCCGTAGGTGTAACCATTGTTATGTGGTACGGCGGGCGCAGCGTTATTGACGGTGATATTACGGCAGGTGCGCTGGTTGCGTTTTTGGTTTACGCAGTTAATATTGCCAACCCTATCAAGCGCCTTACAAAAGTAGCGGCAAGCATTCAAAAAGCACTTGCAGCCGGCGACCGTGTTTTCGGCATACTTGATTTGCCGGAAGCCATTAAGGAAATCCCCAATGCCAAAGTTCTGCCGCCTGTTAATGGCAAGGTTGAGTTTGATAACGTAAAATTCTCCTACAATCCGCAGGAAGAAGTGCTGGACGGTTTGTCCTTTACCGTTAACCCAGGCGAGGTAATTGCCATAGTCGGCCCATCCGGCGCAGGCAAATCCACCATTGCCAGCCTGCTGCCCCGTTTTTATGATGTTACCGGCGGCGACATCCGCATAGACGGATACAGCATTAAAGATGTAACGCTTGATTCCCTGCGCGGGCAGGTTGGTATAGTGCCGCAGGAAACCATGCTTTTTAACGGCAGCGTTTATGACAACATTTTGTACGGGCGGCTCGATGCAACGCCTGACGAGGTAAAAGCCGCTGCCAAAGCGGCCAATGCCGATGAATTTATCAGTCAGCTGCCGCAGGGTTATGCAACTATGCTCGGAGACCGCGGTGTGAATATTTCCGGCGGACAGCGCCAGCGTATTTCTATTGCCCGGGCAATACTTAAAAATCCGCGCATTTTAATTCTGGATGAAGCGACATCCGCACTTGATACGGAAAGCGAGCGCGTTGTGCAGGATGCCCTTGACCGTTTGATGATAGGGCGTACGTCCTTTGTAATTGCACACCGCCTTTCAACTATTAAAAATGCCGATAAGATTCTGGTGCTTGAACATGGCGCGCTTGTGGAAGCAGGCACGCATGATGAACTGATTGCCAAAAACGGGCTGTATGCCCATCTTTATCAAATCCAGTACCGCAGCAAGGAAATGAAATGAGGGTAGCCGATGTATATAATTTATAACTTACTGATGATTGGCGCATTTTTCCTCGTAATGCCGTATTTCATCTACCGTTCGATATGTGAAAAAGGCTTTACACGCAGGATGCGCCAGAGCCTTGGCGGTATCCGCGATGAAGAAATTGAAGCCGTGGCGCTTAAGGGCTGTATTTGGATTCATGGTGCGTCCGTTGGCGAAATTGTAGCAACAAGCCCGCTGGTAAAGGAAATCCGCAAGGCGATGCCGGAAATTCCGATTCTGGTTTCGGCAGTTACGGTTGGCGGTTATGATATGGCGCGCCAGATTATTCCGGAAGCAGATGCCATTATTTATTTCCCGCTGGATTTGCCTTTTGTGTCGGAATCCGTTGTAAAACGAATCCGCCCGCGCATTTTTATGCCGGTAGAAACAGAACTGTGGCCTAATCTTTTGCGCGCGCTGCGTGAACGCAATATCCCGGTAATGATGGTTAACGGCCGTATTTCCGAAAAATCGGTGAAAACATACCGTTATTTGTACGGAATTTGGGATGATATGCTGAATACGGTAAGCCGTTTCTGCATGCAGTCCAGCATTGATGCTGATTATATCCGCCATTTGGGCGCAGACCCCAGCAAAATTTATGTAACTGGTAATACCAAGTTTGACCAGACCTATGCGGAAGTTACGCAGGAGGATCTGGATAATTATAAAAAAGAACTGGGCATTGAAGGAGCTTATCCGGTTATTGTTGCCGGTTCTACCCATCCAACTGAAGAAAAAGCCATACTGGAGGCTTTTAAAACCATTAAGGAAACTTATCCTGAGGCGCGTCTTGTCATTGCTCCGCGCAAGCCGGAACGTACTAACGAAATTGTGCGCCTGGTTGGGCATTTCGGTTATGAAGTTGGGCTCCGTTCCAAACTTTTGAAAATTGACGGCGTACGTCCGCAGTACCCGGTACTTTTGATTGATACTATCGGCGAACTGGGACGCATTTATTCCGTCGGCGATGTGGTATTTGTGGGCGGTTCTTTAATTAACCACGGCGGCCATAACGTACTTGAGCCTGCCGCTCATGCCAAACCTATTCTGGTTGGGCCGAGCATGCAGAACTTTAAAGATTCCTATTCGCTTTTGAGCAAGGTTGGCGCCTGCAAAATGGTGAGCGGTATACCCGAGCTTACTAAAGAGCTGCTGGATATTATAAACGATGATAAACGCCGTGCCAAAATGGGTGCAGCGTCTTTGCGGGTTATTAAGGAAAACCGCGGCGCTGCTGTGCGCAGTATTGAATATCTTGAAGATTTGCTGCGCATTACTACCGTTCCGGCAACCATTATGTCGCGTTACCCGACCAATATCCGCAATCTTAATGATGAGGGCGGCATCAGCCTGCGCCATGCTGATTATATTATTCAGTATGTGTACCAGATGGTGCACGGCACGGAAACACCTTTTATGGGCAGCGTGCTTTTAGTGGTGCTGCGTTTCTTCTCTTATTTGTATGAATTTGGCGTTTGCAGTAAATTGTGGCTGTATAACGTGGGCTTTTTTAAACAGACAAAACTTGATTGCTGCGTAATTTCCATCGGCAATATTACCGTTGGCGGCACGGGCAAAACCCCGACCGCGCAGAAAGTTGCGGCAATGATTAAAAGCATGGGCTATAATGTTGTTATCTTAAACCGCGGCTACCGCTCTCACTGGGATAAAGAACTGGGCGTGGTAAGTGACGGCAAGAAGATTTTCATGACGGCCTATGAGGCAGGCGACGAAGCTTATCTGATGGCTAAAACCCTGCCCGGCATTCCCGTTATTATCGGTAAAAACCGTGCCGTTACCGGACAGTTTGCCGTAGATAAAATGAAGGCCGAAGTAATTATTATGGACGACGGCTATCAGCACTGGCATTTGTACCGCGACCTTGATGTGGTGCTGGTAGATACTTACAATATGTTTGGCAACGGCTGCCTGCTGCCGCGTGGCACACTGCGCGAGCCGCTGAAGCATCTGGACAGGGCGGGGCTCTTTTTGCTCACCAAAACCGACCAGAGCTCGCAGTTCAGCCGTATTAATCTCCGCAAAAACCTTGCAAAATATAACGACCGTGCCCCGGTTATCGAAAGTATCCATCACCCGAAAAACTTTGTCGAAATTGCCGACTGGTACAAGGGCATTCATGAAAATACGCTGGAACTTTCCGAACTGGAGGGCAAAAAAGTTATGGTCTTTTCCGCTATCGGCAACCCGTCCTCTTTCGAGCAGACTCTCGCCGGTATCGGGCTTGATATCCTTGAAGCAATCCGCTATCCTGACCATCACGATTACGGTATGCTGGAAATGCAGTATATCAGTGAGCGTGCAGCCAGCAAAGAAGCGGTGGCGCTTATTACAACCGGTAAAGACGCGGTTAAAATTCCGACGGAATTTATTTACTTCAACAGGGATTTGCCGCTGTACATATTAAACATGGATATTATGATTACCGAAGGGCAGGACTTGTTTGAAAAAGCAATTGTCAATGCCATTAAAAAGGAGACGAAGAAGTAATGAAGGTTTTATGTGTAATTCCGGCCCGCTATGCTTCTACCAGGCTGCCGGGCAAGCCGCTGGCGCTGATTGCCGGTAAGCCGATGATTCAGCATACTTATATGCGCGCCTGCGAAGCGGAAGAACCGGATGATGTAATTGTAGCAACGGACAACGAAAAAGTTTATGATACCGTTACAGGTTTCGGCGGCAAGGCCGTGATGACTTCGCCGGACCATCCGAGCGGAACTGACCGCCTAGCTGAAGTTGCCATGCAGTATCCTGATGTTGATGTAATTATTAACGTGCAGGGCGATGAGCCGATGATTGACCCGGATATTATTGACCGTCTGGCCAAAGCCTTTGAAGGCAATGAAGATTTAAAAATGGCAACCATGAAGGTGCCGATGAAGGAAAGCGAATACAACGACCCGGCTGCCGTAAAAGTTGTAACGGATGACAACGGTTATGCGCTGTATTTTTCGCGCAGCCTGATTCCCTATCCGCGCAACGAGATTGAAGGCATGCGCGTTTATAAACATGTTGGCGTTTATGCTTACCGCCGTGACTTTTTACTGCAGTACGCAGCGCTTGAACCTACCATGCTTGAAAAGGTAGAAGGGCTTGAACAGCTGCGCGCGCTGGAAAACGGCTATAAAATAAAAGTGCTTGAAAGTGATTTTCAGGGTATCGGCATTGATACTCCCGAGGATTTGGAAGCAATCAACAAGCTCTTTGCGGCAAAAACAATAAATAACTAAAAAATAACTATCAGTAAATAAAGGAGGCAGACATGAATATAGTAACAGTTGGCAATTATAAAGTTGGGCAGGGCTGCCCCATGCTGCTTATGGCAGGCCCCTGCGTACTGGAAGGCTATGAACGCAGCCTGATGATTGGCCAGCGCGCCAAAGCCATTGCAGATAAACTTGGCATGCCCTATGTTTTTAAGGCATCTTTCGATAAAGCAAACCGTTCTTCCTATAATTCTTTCCGCGGGCCGGGATTAAAAGAAGGTTTGGCCATTCTGGCCCAGATTAAAAAAGATTTGGGCGTACCCATTGTAACGGATATTCACGAACCCGCGCAGGCAGAACCCGTTGCGGAAGTTGCCGATATTTTGCAGATTCCGGCATTTTTGTGCCGCCAGACTGACCTTGTTTACCAGGCTGCAAAAACCGGCAGAACCGTTAACGTAAAAAAAGGCCAGTTCCTCGCCCCGTGGGATATGAAAAACGTTATCAAAAAAATTGAAGAAGCCGGCAACCACAATATTATGCTTACAGAGCGCGGCGCAAGCTTCGGCTATAACACTCTGGTTACGGATATGCGCGGGCTTGCCATTATGCGCGAACTCGGTTACCCGGTTGTAATGGACGCTACCCACAGCGTTCAGATTCCCGGCGGGCAGGGTACTTCCTCCGGCGGCCAGAGCCAGTATGTGCCGCATATGGCAAGGGCTGCTGCCGCAGTAGGTATCGACGCTTTGTTCCTTGAAGTACACGATAACCCGGCTGAAGCTCTTTCGGACGGGCCGAACATGGTAAAACTGGATAATTTGGAAGCACTCTTGAAAGACGTGCTGGCCATAGATAAAATTGTACGCGGCTGATTGGGCTGCCTGCATTTAAAGGAGTGATTTCCTGATGGAAGATGTAATGCTGGAACAGGCGCGGCAGGTTCTGCGTATGGAAGCGGAAGCCGTGCTGGAACAGGTTGAACGCATAGACGAACATTTTAAAGCAGCGGTTGAAATGATTATGGCCTGCCCCGGCCGCACCGTTATTACTGGCATGGGCAAATCGGGCATTATCGGGCGCAAAATGGCAGCAACGCTTGCCAGCACCGGTACGCCTTCTTTTTACCTGCACCCGGCAGAAGGAATTCACGGCGACCTGGGCATGGTAACCGAAGGCGACGTTGTTATTGCGCTTTCCAACAGCGGTGAAACCGGCGAAGTGCTGCATATACTGCCTTCGCTGCGCAGAATAGGCGCCAAATTAATTGCCATGGTTGGCAATCCTAATTCCACTCTGGCCAAAAATTCCGATATTGTTTTAAATGTCGGTGTTACGAGAGAAGCCTGCCCGCTCGGGCTTGCGCCTACTTCAAGCACAACCGCGGCGCTTGCTTACGGCGATGCGCTGGCACTGGCGCTGCTTTCAAAACGCAAATTTACGGCCAGCCAGTTTGCGGTATTCCATCCGGGAGGCTCTCTGGGGCGCAAATTGCTTCTTACTGTTGAGGATATTATGCACAGCGGTACGGAAAACCCGCTTGTTAAGGCAGATATCAGTGTGCAGGACGCACTTTTTGTTATTACCGACAAGGGCCTTGGCGCTGTTTCCGTTGTTGATGATGACAACAAAATGCTGGGCGTGCTGACAGACGGCGATATCCGCCGCGGGCTCAGCAAAGGCGTGGACTTTTTAAAACGCCCGGTAACGGAACTTATGACGGCCAGCCCGAAAACCATTACCAAAGAAAAACTGGCTGCACAGGCTTTGCATATCATGGAAAGCAACCGCCCGAAACCGATTACGGTACTGCCGGTTGTAGATGCTGAAAACCATGTTATCGGGCTTTTGCATATGACTGACCTTGTACGTCAGGGCGTGGTATAATGGAAAGAAACGTAAAAAATGCCTCCAAAATAAAACTGCTGGCCCTTGATGTGGACGGCGTGCTGACGGACGGCAGCCTGAATATCGGCGCTGAAGGCGAACTTTTTAAAGCCTTCAACGCGCGCGACGGGCTTGGGCTGAGCTGCCTTCTGCGCAGCGGCGTGCGTGTGGCTATTATTACCGGCCGCAAAAGCGCCATTATTCACCGCCGGGCGGAAGAACTGGGCATTACAGAGCTTTATGAAGGCATTAAAGATAAAAGGAAAATACTGACAGACCTTGCCGCGGCAGGAGGGATTGGGCAGGATGAAATTGCCTATATGGGCGACGATTTAAACGACCTGCCTGCGCTTTTATATGCCGGGCTTGCCTGTGCCCCGGCAGACGCTGCGCCGGAGGTAATTTCTGCCAGCAGCTTTGTTGCCGTAAATAACGGCGGGCGTGGGGCGGTGCGCGAAGCGGCCGAACTTATTTTAAAGGCACAGGGCAAATGGAATGAAATTGTAAATGCTTATATGAAGCAGGGACAGGGAGATTCACAATAATGTGGCTTTACTATTTATTAAAAAGCATGAGCTGGATAATCAGCCACCTGCCCTATAAGCTGGTTGTAAAAATCGGCCTGGGGCTTGGCAGGCTTTATTACATAATTGCCAAAAAACAGCGCATAAGGGCGGAAGAAACAATAAAAGAACGCCTTGGTTATTCGGACGAACAGGCCAAAGCAACCATACGCAGCCTGTTTATCAAGCTGGGCGCAACTTTTATGGAAATTATGTATATGCCGGCATTAAATAAAAACAATATCCGCGGGCTGGTAACCTTTGACCGCCCGGATGTTTTATGGGAAGCACTCGGCGAAGGCAAAGGCGTTGTAATGCTGGCCTGCCATATGGATAACTGGGAATGGCTGGGTGCGGCGCTGGCGTTGTCGGGTTTTCCGCTGAGCGCGGTGGAAAAACCGCAGCCGAACCATATTTACAGCGATTTTATGAACGAACTGCGCAAGGGCGTAGGGCAGGAAATTTTTTCGCGCGGTACCAGTGAAATTCTGGGCTGTGCCCGCGCCATGAAGAAAAAGCGCATGCTGGGGCTTATTGCCGACCAGGACGGCGGCTATGACGGTATTTTTGTTCCGTTCCTCGGCAAAATGGCTTCAACGCCGACCGGGCCTGCTTATTTTTCCAGAAAGTTCAAAGCGCCGATTGTACCGATATTTATTGTGCGCAAGGAAGGCAATTACGGGCATCTGGCGATTGTTAAAGACCCCATTTACTACGAAGACACCGGCGACCGCAAGGCCGATGATTATAACGTAACTTTGAAAATGACGCAGATTGTTGAAGAAGTTATAAAAGAATACCCGGATAACTGGCTGTGGTTCCAGCACCGTTGGAATACCCCGTACACACCGCCGGAAGAAAAGGAGCTGAAGCAAGGTGAAAAATAAGGGGCTTTTGCTGATTGCAGGCGGCATTGCCATTGCAGCAGCAATAATTGCCTGGCTGATGTTTGGCGGCGAGGCGCCGAAGAACCCGGAAAATACCGCTTCCAATGCGGTGAGCGCAGTAGTAAAAAACACTACCGTCAGCCGCGAGCAGGACGGCAGACGCCTGTGGGAGTTTTCGGTTGAAGCGCTGGAAAGCATTTCCGGCAGCGGCGAAGCTGTAATGAAAGGCGTTAAGGGCAAAATTTACCGCGAGGACGGTTCAGTAATTGACGTTACGGCCGGCGGCGGCAAAATTAATAACGACGATAAGAACTTTGCTCTCGACCGCGGCGTAAAAGCAACGCTTTCTACCGGCGGGGAGATAACTGCCGAAGAAATCAGCTGGAACCAGAAGGACGATATTATTACGGCCACCGGCAAAGTAAAGGTTGTTAAAGATGAACATACGGCTTTGGCCGATAAAATTGTTACCAGCAGTAAATTTGACCATTTTAAATTAAGCGGACATGCCGAAGTACAGAAAGGGGAACTGTAATGATGAAAATAAAATCAGTAGCGGCGCTGGCAGCGGCTTTTATGCTGTTAGGTTCATCTGCTTTATATGTGCCGGCATTTGCGGCTCAGGGCAGCGGTTTTAATGTTAAAGCCGACGAAATTGAATATGATATGACCAGCGGCAACGGTACTGCCAAGGGCAATGTGGTAATTTTGCATGACGGCGGCAAGGCTACGGCCGCAGCTGCGGAATTTAACAGCAAAACCATGAGCGGCAAACTTACCGGCGGCGTTGTTGCCGATAAAGACGATGCACATATTACCTGCGCAACCTTTGTAATGCATAATGAAGATTTTGTTTCCGCAGTAGGCGAAGCATCCGTTACCAAAGAAGATAAAACGCTTACGGCAGAGCAGATTGACTATCACAGCGACGCAGAATACGCTGAAACCATCGGCTCCTGGGGCCAGTTAACGTCTACCAACGGCAGCGTGCTTACGGCAGCGCAGATTACCTATAACGGCAAAACCGGCCTTGCAGAAGCTACCGGCAATGTCGATATCGTAAGCCCGCCGCGTAATTTAACCGCAAAGGCGGATAAAGCAATTTACGACACCAACAACGACGGCAAAGTTGAACTTATCGGCAACGCAACCGCAACGCAGGACGGCAATACCGTTTCCGGCAACCGCCTGATTATGAATAACGCGGGCAATGCCGCAGCAGGACAGCGAGCCGAAGCATTCGGCAATATTAAGATTGTGTATGTTCCCGAAAAGCAGCCCGCACAGGCTGTGGCAAATACTGCCGCAGCAGGCAGTGAAGGAACGCAGACAGAAGCTGCAGCCCAGGACGCAGCAGCAGAAACCACCGGACAAGTGGAGGCAGCATAGTGGTAATTGAAACAGCTAATCTTGTAAAAGAATATGCGGACAGACGCGTTGTAAACAATGTCAGCATCCGTGTGGAGCAGGGCAGCATTGTGGGCCTGCTTGGCCCTAACGGCGCCGGTAAAACTACTACCTTTTATATGATAGTGGGCATCATCAAGCCGGATTCCGGCACGGTAACGCTTGACGGGCAGGATATTTCCGGCCTGCCGATGTATATGCGCGCGCGCGCCGGTATCGGTTATCTGCCGCAGGAGGCTTCTATTTTCCGTAAAATGACGGTGGAAGAAAATATTCTTGCCATTTTGGAAGCCAATAACGTGCCGGAAAAAGCGCGCTATGAAAAAATGAATGCGCTGGTTGAAGAATTTCATATCGACCATATCCGCAAAAATAAAGGCACGGAGCTTTCCGGCGGTGAACGCCGCCGTGTGGAAATTGCCCGCGCTTTGGCAACAGACCCGGCGTTCATTCTGCTGGATGAGCCTTTTGCCGGTATCGACCCGATTGCCGTTGCCGATATTCAGAATATGATTGCCCATCTTGCGCAGCGCGGCATCGGTATTCTGATTACCGACCATAACGTGCGCGAAACGCTGAGCATTGTTGATAAAGCATACATCCTTGCCAATGGTGAAATACTGCTGCACGGCGACAGCGAGACCATTGCCAACGACCCGGTAGCGCGCAAATACTACCTTGGTGAAAACTTTAGCATGTAGGGGGAAAGAAGATGCGTTTACGTTTGTTAGACAGATATGTACTGAGCGAATTGCTGTATCCGTTCATCTTCGGTATAGCCTCCTTCTCAAGTATTTTTATCGCCAGTTCCATGCTGTACCGCATTACGCAGTACATGACCAAATACGGAGCCAGCTGGGACAGCGTGGCATGGCTGTTCTTTTACAGCCTGCCGGAAGTAATTAACTACACTTTCCCGATGTCGATGCTTCTGGCATCGCTTATGGCGTTCGGCAAATTGTCCGGTTCAAGTGAAATTATCGCCATGAAATCCGGCGGCATCAGCTATTACCGCATTGTGGCGCCGGTGCTGATAGTGGCGTTTATTGTCAGCATGTTCTCGGTTGTATGGGCCGAAAAAGTTGTGCCTGCTTCCAAAGTGCAGTACACACGCGTTTTAGAATACCAGATTAAAAAGAACACCAAGCCGAAAACGCAGGATAATGTTATCATTAAAACCATGAGCGGCGACACCCAGCGTTTAACTTACGCCCGCCGCTTTGAAGAAGAATCCGGCAGAATGATGGACATTACCATCGAGGAATTTGACAATCATAAACTGGCACGCATTCAGACTGCCAAAGAAGGCCGCTGGGAAAACGGTTCCTGGCGCCTGATTGACGGCACGGTGTATTCCGTGCATGATGAAGCAGGCCTGCAAAGCACTGCCAAATTTGATGAGCAGATAATTCCTCTGGATATTGCCCCGGAACAAATTTCCTGGGAACAGAAAGAGCCGGAAGAAATGACCATCCGTGAACTGCGCGAATACATACACATGCTGGAAATGCAGGACCAGCCGACCGCGCGTCACTGGTGCGAAATTTACATGCGTATCTTTATACCTATGGCCAGCTTCTTTTTTGCCATGATAGGCGCGCCGCTGGGAACGCAGAAACAGCGCACAAGTTCGTCTATCGGCCTGGGGCTGAGCATTATAGTTATTTTTATTTACTACGCGATTATGACCTTTACAACGGGCCTTGGCAAAGGCGGGGCAATGAATCCTTTTCTGGCCTGCGCACTGCCGAACATTATTTGCCTGATGGTAGGTATTTATCTTTTACGGCAGAAAAATGCGTAAAACCAATGGGGTGAGTTTATGTTTGGGTTGCGCCTGATAATTATTCTGGCTGTTGTCGGCGGCCTGATTGCATTTATTGGCGATAAACTGGGCAGTAAAATAGGTAAGAAAAAATTGTCTGTTTTCGGGCTGAGGCCGTACTATACATCGGTGCTGATGACGGTAATTACAGGCGTGCTGATTGCGGCGACGACCATTATCGTTATGGCAATATCTTCAGACAGTGCCAGGACGGCAATGTTTGGCATGGAACGTTTGCAGGACGAACTGAGCAGCCTGAACAGGGAAAAGGCCATAGCGGCGGAAGAAATGGATAAAGCCCGCGCTGCCCTTGCTGACCGCAACAAGGAAATACAGGACCTTGACGGAGAAATTGAGGCTATTAATGCCGAAAAAGCACATCTCCAGAATGAGGTTAACAGCAGCCGCGAAGAACTTGGGCGTGCCCGTGCGGAAGTAAACAGCCTTTCGGAATCGAAGGCAACGCTTGAAAAAGAAGTTAATTCGCTGGAGGCTACTACCGAACGCCTGCGCCGCGGCATTGTTGCCATGCGTGAAGGCGACGTTGTATACCGCAGCGGCGAAGTAATTTATGCAGGCGTTTTAAGCAGCAAACTTGCTGATGCCGAAAACACCAAGCAGCTTGAAATGTTCCTCAGCGCGGCAAACGAAGCGGCCATGCAGCGCATGGGCATCCGCAGCGAAGAACCGGTAGGCGTTTTATGGCTGCCTAACGAACTTATCCAGGCGGCTTTAAAAGAAATTCAGGCGGCAGACGGCAATGTGTTTGTAAGGCTGCGCGCCGTGGCAAACATTATAGCCGGTGAGCCTGCAATCTGCACTATTGAACTGGTGCATAACGAATGTGTATATAAAAACAACGAGCTGATTTACAGCAAAGTTATAGATGTAAGCGGCATTAAATACGGTTTGGACCGTGAAATTTTGATGTTCCTGAATTCCGTTAACCATACGGCTGTAAGCGCCGGCGTAATGCCCGACCCGCTGACCGGCAAGGTAGGTAACCTTGACGCTGGAACTATGGTACAGACCGGCGAAAAAATGGCGGCGCTTGGCGGCAAAGTTATGCTTAAGGCTTACGCCCGCGGCGATATTTATACCTCCGGCCCGGTGCTGCTGCGTTTAGAGGTTGAAGATGCAGAAGAATAAGTATCTGCTTGGCATAGACCCGGGCAGCTATAAAACCGGCGTGGCGCAGGTAACACCGCAGGGCGAAGTTTTAAACGCCGAATGGGTGGAAACAAAAAAACTTACGGAAGCACTGAACCTGCTTTGCAGCGATAAAGGGCTGCCACAGGCGGTAATTATCGGCAACGGCACCAATACGCAGCCGGTGCATAAAGTGCTGGCGCAGATTTTTACAGCCGTGCCGGTAATAGAAATTGACGAAAAACACAGTACGGAACAGGCACGCACTTTGTACTGGCAGCTTAACAAGCCGCACGGCTGGCGTGCGCTGCTGCCGGAAGGGCTGCGTGTGCCGCCGGAACCGCTGGACGGTTATGCGGCGGCGGTGCTTGTAAAAAGATATCTGGAGCAAAATAAAAGCAGGGATTAACGCCCTGCTTTTTTTGCAGGTATTTTGCCCTGCAGCAGCGAATAATGCAGGCAGAATTATTTTGTTGGTGATGTTATGAAACGGCTTATAAATTTATTTTTTGTAATCCTGCTGTGCTGTGCAGCCTTTTTGGCAGAGGCTGCGCCGGTACAGATAGATATTTACAGCGTTAACGATTTGCACGGCGGGCTGCGTGCCGCAGAAAATGCGCCCGGCGCGGCGCGTTTGGCTGCTGCGCTTAATTTACTTACGGCAGCCAATCCCAAAGGCACGCTTATTGTTGGCGGCGGCGATATGCTGTCCGGCAGCATCGACGCAGACAGCTTTAACGGCTTGAACGCTGTGGAAGCCATGAATATTATGGGGTTTGCCGCAAATTGTGCAGGCAACCATGCTTTCGATTATAATTTCCCGGCTATTGTGCGTCAGGCCAAAGCCGCTGATTTTCCGCTTTTGGCGGCGAATATTACAGATGCAAACGGCAATATTCCCGCACCGTTTGCGCCGTATGCCGTTGTTAAACGCAATGGCATAAAAACAGGCATTATAGGCGTTCTTGACGAGCAGGCGTTTAAAAAAGTAAAGCCTGACCGTGTGGCAGGGCTGAAACTGACCTCTCCGGCAGAAGCGGCAAATAAATATGCGGCGGAACTCCGCAGAAACGGCGTGCAGATAGTTGTGCTTTTGGCGCATATTGGCGGGCAGATGGAAAACGGCAGGCTGACAGGCGCAATAGTGCCGGTGCTGGATAACATGAAAGGCATTGACGCTGTGGCATCAGGCGACAGCCATACCGTGTTTGCCTGCTCTTATAAGGGCATTCCGGCAGTGCAGGCAGGTGAATACGGCAGGCAAATCGGGCATATAAAACTGTTTTATGATGCTGATATCGGCAAAATTACACAGGCAGAGGCCAATGTTTATGAAACTGACGCTTTAACGCAAGAACACGACAGTAAGGCAGCAGCGTTTTTGCAGCCGTATTTTGAGCGCGTCGATGCCGTTTACAGCAAGGTGCTGGCTTATAATACGCAGTATCTTGCTAACGAAAAGTATGGTGAATCGCCGCTTGCTGATTATTTTATGGATTTAATTAACGGCGAACTGCAAACGGATATAACTCTTTATAACGGCGGGGCAATCCGCTCCAATCTGCCTGCGGGCAATGTTACGCTGAGAGAGCTGAAACAGATTTTCCCGTTCAACAATACCTTATATGTTGTGCGGCTGCGCGGCAGCGATATTTTAAAGGCTTTGGAGCACGGGCTGGGCAGTAAAGAAATTGGCAGGGTGCGCTTTGCCGGGCTTACCGTAACGGCAGATTTAACTGCGCCGGAAGGAGAAAGGTTAATATCTGTGCAGTTGGCAGACGGCAGTATGCTGAATCCTGAGAGATATTACAGCGTTGCTGTTAATGATTTTCTGCTTTCCGGCGGCGACGGTTATACATCTGTAAAAGGGGCGGAAATTATCCGCGAAAGCGGCAAGGACCTTGATGTTTTAAGTACGGCGCTGAAAAAGGCAGGGCAAATAAATTTTGATTATAATAATAAGCGTTTGATTTTAAAGTAACGGGAGGTTAATATGGAAAATTTAAGCACTATAACTTGCGGAACTTTTTTGGAAGAACTGGCGTCCAAAGCGCCGACACCGGGCGGCGGTGCGGCTTCGGCACTTTGCGGGGCTGTTGCAGCGGCGCTTACGGCTATGCTTGCCAATTTAACTGTTGGCAAAGCAGGCAGCGAAGAAAATGAGCAGCAAACTGCACAGATTATTGCTGCTGCCGGTAAACTGCGTGAAGAATTGACGGCGCTTGCAGATGATGATGCGGCTGTATTCGGCAAATTTATGGCAGCTTATAAAATGCCCAAAACAACGGATGAAGAAAAAGCGGCGCGTACGGCTGCAATACAGCAGGCTGCTGTTGCGGCGGCAGATGTCCCCATGCAGATTGCCGAAAAGAGCATGGAAGTGCTGCTTTTGGCCCGCAGAATTATTGTAATCGGCAACCACAATGCCATCAGCGATGGAACTGTATCGGCCATTGTGGCAAGGGCAGCACTGCGCAGTGCATTGTATAACGTAAAAATTAACCTTGGGCTTATTAAAGACGCCGCTTATGTGGAGCAGGCTGCGGCAAAAATGCAGATGCTGGAGGCCAAAGCGCTGGAAACGGAAGCCTTTGTACTGGCGCGTACGGATGAAATTTTAAAGTAATGATGCTTGACTGATAAGCATATTTATCATATAATAAAAAATTAGCAGGGAGAGGTGGTCGAGTGGTTTAAGGCTCTGGTCTTGAAAACCAGCGAGGTGCAAGCCTCCGTGGGTTCGAATCCCACCCTCTCCGCCACGATTTTACCGCGCCTTTTCAGGCGCGTTTTTTATTATGGGAGCGCTATGCTTTATTTTGAATACGGCGAAAAAGAACTGAATTATTTAAAAAAGAAAGACAAGCGTCTGGCTGCCGTTATCGAAAAAGCCGGGGTTATTCAAAGAGAATTATACCCCGATATTTTCGTATCGCTTGTTAATTCCATTGCGGGGCAGCAAATATCGCGCCACGCCAAAGCAAGCGTATGGCGGCGCTTTACGGAATTGCTGGGCGGCGTTGTTACGCCGCAGGCTATTGACGCAGTAACGGAGGCACAGTTGCGAGGCTGCGGCCTATCCGGGCGCAAGGCCGTGTATATTAAACGCCTGGCGCAAAAAGTGCTTAATGGCGAAATTGATTTTGGCGCTTTTGCGGCAATGACGGATGAAGAAGTTATTGCAGAACTGGTAAAGCTGGACGGCATCGGCAAATGGACGGCGGAAATGCAGCTTATTTTTTCGCTGGGGCGCAAAAATATATTGAGTTTTGGTGACGCTGCCATTCAAAACGGGCTTAAAAGGCTGTACGGGCATAAAAAAATAACCCCGGCGCTGGCAGAAAAGTACCATAAACGTTACAGCCCGTATGCTTCGGTAGCCAGTTTTTACCTGTGGGCGCTGGCCAACGGCGATGTGGAATACGAGAGGCCGCGCAGAAACGCAGAAAAAATTTAAAATTGTTGCTTTAAATACTTGCCAAACAGCAAAACATAGTGTATACTAATTAAGTAAGTCAATTGGAGTGGTACTCAAGTGGCTGAAGAGGACGGTTTGCTAAATCGTTAGGGGGGGCAACTCCCGCCAGGGTTCAAATCCCTGCCACTCCGCCAAATATCAAAGGTTTAGAGTCTTCGAGAGAAAATCTCGAAGGCTCTTTTTTTGTTTTGTGGGTTGATTTGTGGGTTAATTATTGTAGAAATACTGGAAAATTTGGAAAAAGCTGTTTTGTTACAGTGTTTTAATAGTACGGTAAACCGCTGATAGAAATATCAGCGGTTTTTGTATTTTATTTGCCCAAAAGCACAAAAAATGCTTGAAACATCATAAATATTTCCTAATAGTCATACAATTGCCTAACAGGAAACATTAAAAAATGATAGCGTGGCATAATAAAGAAAGGAGGTAGTAACGTCAATGTTTGCTATGCGTTATAAAAAAATAGGAGCAAAAATAGTTTATTACAGAATGCTGCAAAGCATGAGTCAGGTACAACTGGCAGAAAAAGTCGGTATTTCTCCATCGTATTTATCTAAAATCGAGAATGGCAAGTATGACAGAAATCTTCCGCTTACTACTTTAATGCTTATTGCCCGTGCGCTTGAAATGGATGTTTGCGAACTAATTAAAGAATAAAATTTGATTCTGATAACGTATTTTTCAAATGTTTTTATATGGGCATAAAAAGAAATAATGAGTTTGGTGGTGCGTGTAATACAGGAAATTAAAAATTAAGTTAAACGATGTATGAAAATGTAGAGTTTAAAGTATTTTTGGAAAGGAAAGTGGTAACGTGAATAAAATTTATAAAGTAGTTTGGAGCGAAGCCAGAAATTGCTATGTAGTAGTTTCTGAACTGGCGAAAAGAAAAGTCCGTGCAAAAAGCATGGTTGCAGCGGTGCTTGCTGCTGGTGTTTTAGCAGCAGGTGCAGTGGATAGCGATTTAACGGTTTATGCTGCCGAAAAAGCGGATAATGGTATTAGCCAGGAAGTTATTGATGAAGAAGATGAACTGCTTGCAAGAGGCGCAAACGTAACAGCAAGAGCTGCTGAAGGTGAAACAAAACCTGGCGAGTTAAAGCCTTATAAACAAAAAGCTGGACAAGTACATCGCGATGAGGATATTGCTATTGGTGAAGGCAGCACAGTTAACCGTGTGCTTCAGTATCATGAGGCAACAGGAGAATGGGAAGAAGATGACTCTGCCGGTGGAGTGGCTGTTGGTCATAAGGCCTCTGTATTGGGCGGCGGTAGCGTTGCCGTAGGTCAGAACAGTTTTACTATTGGTAAACATTCTTTAGCAGTCGGCAGCATTGCGCATACTTGGGGTGATGGAAGCCTGTCTGTAGGTTATGGCGCTACTGTTGGTAGTGAAGATGATCCCATTGTCGGCGGTATCAGCGTTGGTACAAATGCTAATGTTTCTGCTATCCATAGTATAGCAATAGGCTCAGATAGCATTACTAAAGGTGTTTCTGCTGTTTCAATAGGGCAATCAAGTAATGCGGCCGGCAGTAATGCGATTGCTATTGGTACGTTAAGTAAAGTAGAAGCTGACAGTGATAATCGTCCAACAGAAGGAATCGCAATAGGCAGTAATGCACATACTAGTGGATTTCAAAGTGCTGCTATAGGCCCATCTTCAACAGCTGAGGGAGAGTACTCTGAGGCTTTTGGCTCTCTAAGTCATGCAGTTGGTGATTATTCTATATCTGTAGGTGCTAGTACTACAGCAGAAGGTGTAAAATCAACTGTTGTTGGGTATAAAGGTAAGGCTTTGGGGTATGCAGCAACAGCATTAGGTACGGGAAGTAATGCATCTGGTATATCTTCAATAGCAGTTGGTGATCATAGTACCGCTTCTAGTGATTATGCGATAACAGTAGGTGCACATAGTACAGCTAGTAAGTATAATAGTATTACAATGGGGTGTTTTAGTAACAGTGATGGGCAGAATGCTATTTCTATTGGTGCATATAGTGGTGCAAGTAATCTTAATTCAATTGCTTTTGGCGTTTCCAGTCAAGCAAGTGGAGAGAATAGTATTGCAATAGGAAAAGAAAGTAATGTAAGTGGAAAGCAAAGTATAGCCAGTGGTTATAAAGCTAATGTAAGCGGTTCTTGGAGTACTGCGATAGGAAGCCAAAGTCAAGTTAATAATAAAGCACAAGAAAGCACCGCTATAGGCGGATATAATGCTGTTGTTAGTGCTAATAAAGGCACAGCACTAGGCTCTCAAAGCAATGTAAGCGGTACGGAAAGTATAGCAAGTGGTTATAAAGCTAATGTAAGCGGTTCTTGGAGTACTGCAATAGGTAGTGAAAGTAGCGTAAGTGGTCAACAAAGCACGGCTTTAGGTTTTAGAAGTAAAGCCAGTGGTAAGACAAGTGCAGCATTAGGTGGCTCTGATGTTAAAGCTGAGGGCTTAGAAAGTACTGCTATAGGCGGTTATTATGCTGTTGCCAGTGGTGATTATAGTACTGCATTAGGAAGTTATAGCAAAGTAAGCACTGATTCCGGTACGGCTCTTGGTTATAATACTAATGTCCAATCACAATATAATGTTGCTTTGGGTGCATATTCTCGTGATACGATAACTTATAATGGTACTGATGTATACATTGGCGGTTACGAAGATAAATCCGAAAGCGATTTAGTTTCAACTGCATCTAACTGGGATAAAGATAATGAATGGTTATGGGGACAAGAGGTCGAAGTCGGTGATTTTGCAGGCTGGCAACCATCGGGCGGCACAGTCAGTGTCGGCTATAATGGGTTTGAACGGACAATAACCAATGTAGCTGCCGGTAGAATTTCGGCAGATAGTACCGATGCCATCAACGGCAGCCAGTTATATCAGGTAGCAGGCAATTTACAGACCCAGATTGACGGTATTAAAGTTGATGTAGAGGAACTTAAAAATTCAGACCACTATCGCACTGTTAACGGTAATGATAAAGAAACTAACAGCGATAGCAATAATGATAGTATGGTTGACGATAACACCGCTAATAACGGTAATGCCGATAATGTTTCCGGTAGCGAAACAGGCGGCGTTGTAAATAACGGACAAGCAGAAAACATTGCCGGTGACGGTGATGTAACCGGCGGCACAAATACTGCCCCTGTTGGCGATAAACCGACCCTTGGCGGAGATTATGTGCCCGAAGGTGGAGATGGCAACCTGCTGATTAAATGGGATACTGATGAAAATGGTAAAAAATATTATGATATAAGCCTTAATAAAGACCTTAATATCGACAACGTAAATGTTACGAATGAAATTAAGGTGGGAGATAATGTAAGCATTACCAATGACCATATGAATATAGGTGATGTTAATATCAGTAAAGACAAAATAACTGTAGGTGATAAAGTAACCATTAACGATGAAAGCGTAAAAGTCGGTGATATCACCATCAACGAGAATAACATCGACATGAATAACAATAAAATTGTCAATGTTGCAGAAGGCACGGATGGTACTGACGCTGTTAATGTTAACCAGTTAAATAAACTGGAACAGAATGTTACAAATCAGGTTAATAATCTGAATGGCAAAGTCAACAGGCTGGATGATAAAGTCAACAAGGTTGGCGCAGGTGCAGCTGCATTGGCTGCATTACATCCGCTGGATTTTGACCCTGATGATAAACTGAGCTTCAGTGCCGGTGTTGGCCATTATGAAGATGCTACGGCAGCAGCAATAGGTGCTTTTTACCAGCCTAATGATGATACCTTGTTCAGCCTTGGCGGTACTGTAGGCAACGGAGAAGAAATGGTTAATATGGGCGTAAGCTTCCGCTTTGGCCAGAGCAGTAACCAGTCCCGCTCCAAAAAAGCCATGGCTAAAGAAATTATAGAACTGCGTACAGAAGTTGCTGAACTGAAAGCTATGGTATACAGCCTTACAAATCAGCGTTTTGATATTTATAAATCCGCTATTTTCCCGGATACGCCGGAAAATCACTGGGCTTATGACTATGTTGCAGCTGTTGCAGGCAACGGCATTCTGGAAGGATATCCCAGCGGTAACTTTGACGGCAGCCGTCCGATGACCCGTTATGAAATGGCGGCAGTTGTTTACCGCCTGATGACTCAGGGTATTCAGGTTGACCAGCGCATGATTGATGAATTTGCACCTGAACTTGCGCGCGTTAAAGTAGATACGCTGACTCATTACAGTGATGGTACGCCGCATATTCAGCGTGTAAGGGTAATTGAAGGCAGAGGCTAAAGAAACGAGGTATAACATTATGAAATTAACTGATAAAAAACGTGTTGCGGCATTAACGGCAAGCTGCCTGCTCTTTAGCTTCAGTGCTTTTGCAGAAAATGCTGCGCCGGAAGAAAATGCAGAGATAACTGTGCAGGTTAAGATTGTCGGCCATGAAACAGGCAATATTTACAAGGTAATTGACGAAGAAGGTAAAGAAATGCGAATGGACCTTGGCAAACACGGGGGAAGAATGTTGAACAGGCATCCCTTTACTGTAATTGCTGATGTTGCCGAAGATGAGAACGGCCAGCTTTTAAAAATGAAAGAGGTTGAATATAAAGACCCGGTTGTGCAGATTGAAAAAGCAGCACAAATAGCCAAAGGCGCTCAGGAAGAAAAAGTTTCAACCATAGAAGCTGCTCGTGATGTGGCGTATGAACACGAATTGAGCAAAAGCCATAATAAGTATTATTATACTTATAATATGGCTGACGTTCAGGACAAAAGCCAGTATCAAACTGTAGCAGTAACGGAAATAGCAAATCTTGCAGCGGGCACAAAGGTTGCCTTTGTAGGTAATGCCGTAGCAACAGTAAAAAAAGATGAAATTATGCGTTTTTGGGGCGGCGCCAAAGCAGGCGGGCATATTGACGTAATGATGAATGGTTCTTATGTTCCACTTGGACAGCGCAGCACTGTATATGGAACGATTACCGATGACGGAACAGTATCTTTGGAACTGTTGGAAAGCATTGAGTAATAAGCAGCCAAAATAAAACAAAAGGGAGCTAAATACTCCCTTTTGTTTTAAATGAATTTTAATATTAGCTTATAATTTTTGAAAGAAGCTGCCATTTTTAAAGATAAAACTAAACAGAACTGAAGAAAGAAGATGAACCTATGCGAGATCTTCCTTTAAATAAAGTTATCGAAAAATCTTTATCAGCCCAGGGCGAAATAGAATTTTGTTTATATGTGCCGCGAAATAAAAGCGGTATGCAAATGTGGGAAATAAAATTAAAGTTGCCAACTGACAAACGTAAAATTGTTGTTGTGTGTGACCGTGGTTTTGAAATAACGCAGGAGGAAATTGCTATTAACCCTTTTAGAAACCGTGCAGAACGCAATGCCGAAATTTTACGTTTGTATAAAGAAAATGGGCTTAGTCAGTTGTTTTTGGCAAACTTGTTTAATATGTCCCAGCCGTCAGTTTCACTGATAGTTAACGGTAAGGCGTAATTTAAACTGTCGGATAAGCTGTTCCAGTTCCTGTTCCGACAGAGAAAAAAGTCTTTTATATTATAATTTTAATTAAAACGGTATATATTCAATATATGTATACCGTTTTATTATTATAATTATAGTTTTTTTATTAATGGAACTGGAACCGGAACAGAAATATATAGTTGCTTCCTTAAACGATAATTTAAAAAATTTTAATTATATATTATAACTATGAATAACTTGCAAGCTCTGTGTCCGCCACAGAAGCCCTTGCAAAGGAACATAGGGAACATAGAAATGAGCCGCTGGCGTTTACCGTCAGCGGCTTTTCTGTATCCAAAAATCCTAACGGCAGCCTTGCTTTGGGCTGCCGTTATTTTTATATATAAGCAAATCTAATAATTAAATTTTAGGAGGAATTAAGTATGAAACAGGGAATCAAAACTATTCAAAATTTATACGGAGAACTGGAACGCCAAAGAGCTGCACGCAAGGATTTAATTGCCGATACCAGATGTATTACCGTTAATTCGGTAAATGGGTTAAGTATGCTCACCGTTGCAACAGATAGCGATAAGTTAAGCTACCGTATTTCTGAAATTGCCCACAGGCAGATTGCCGAACGCTTGGGTATTCCGTACAAGTATTATGAGCGTATGCGTCAGGAAAACCCTGCGCTGCTCGACAGCAATATCAACAGCTGGCTTAATACCACGCCGGAGAAACGTATGCTCCGCACTTTGGACGGTAAGCTGCGTGCCTTTTTAAGCGACCGTTACCGCAGGCTGGATAATCTGGAACTGGTAGACCATGTGCTGCCCGTTATCGCTGCTATGAAAGGCTGTGAGATTGCCAGCTGTGATGTAACGGAAACACATCTCTACTTAAAGGTTATTAACAAAACCATGAAAACAGAAATCGTACCCGGTGATATTGTGCAGGCCGGTTTTGTAGTATCCAACAGTGAAATCGGCTTGGGGGCTTTAAAGGTAGAGCCGTTGGTATACCGCCTAATATGCAAAAACGGCTTAATCAGTAAAGACCTTGCCCATAAGAAATACCATACCGGCAGGCAGGTAGAAGATACCGATAATGCTTATGAACTTTACAGCGACGCCACGCTTGCACAGGATGATAAAGCTTACTTTATGAAAGTGCAGGACATTGTAAGTGCTGCCGTTGATGAAACAAAGTTCATGCTTACGGTAAATAAGCTGCGCATGGCAAAGAACCTTAAAACAGGTGATGACCCGGTACAGACGGTTGAAGTGCTGGGCGACAGGTATGTATTAAATAAAAACGAGCGGGCATCTATCCTGCGCCACTTCATCATGGCAGGAGAATTTACGCAGTATGGTTTGGTCAATGCCGTTACAAGAAGTTCGCAGGACGTAGCGGACTACAACCGTGCAACGGAACTGGAACGCATAGGCGGAACATTATTGGACGAGAGCGTGGAAGCAGCAAAAAGCAGGAAGATTATTATGCTGCCGCAGGCTTCTTAATTTTGCGGTGCAGGCTGTTTTATGGTAAGATAAAGAAGTAAATACATCCGGAAAAGAGGGCATTGCGGTGGAAGAAACTTACAACCCGCCTTATACCATTACCAATAAAATAGTTGACCTGATTGCAGGAATAAGCGAGCTTATAGGGCATATTACCGTTACTTCAGGTCTTAATAATAACCCTAAGCTGCGCCGCGCCAACCGTATAAAAACCATACAAGCGTCATTGGCGATAGAAAATAACACGCTTACCGTTGAGCAGATAACGGCGTTATTAAACGGCAAACGCATTTTAGGCACGCCTGCTGAAATTAAAGAAGTAAAAAATGCTTATGAAGTTTACGAGCAGCTTTTAACTTTTAATCCGTACAGCGTCAGTGATTTGCTCAAAGCGCATGGCATACTTATGGCTGACCTTGTAAAAAATGCAGGACATTTCCGCACCGGCGGTGTAGGCGTATTTAAAGGCAGACAGGTAGTTCATATGGCGCCTCCTGCCGAATTTGTGCCGGAGCATATCGGTAATTTAATAAACTGGTATCAAAAATCAACGGCGCATCCGCTGATTAAAAGCGCGGTGTTCCATTACGAATTTGAGTTCATCCATCCCTTTGCTGACGGCAATGGGCGCATGGGCAGATTGTGGCATACGCTGCTTTTAGCTGAATGGAAAGAAATATTGGCGTGGATACCGGTTGAAACGCTTGTGAAAGAACGGCAGGAAGAATATTATGACGCGCTCGGCAAAGCCGACAAAGAGGCTGACAGCACGGTTTTTGTGGAATTTATGCTGACAGCGCTTAGGGACGCATTAAAAGAAATACCGCCTACCGACCAAGATGGCGACCAAGAAACCGACCAAGTTAAAAAGCTTTTACAAGTATTGGCAAATGATACTCTGACGGCAGCAGAGTTAATGGAACGGCTTAGCCTTAAACATCGTCCTACTTTCCGTAACAACTACCTTAAACCTGCGCTGGCCAAAGGCTTAATTGAAATGACAGTGCCGGATAAGCCGAACAGTAAAAACCAAAAGTACAGAAAAACAAAATAGAATAAATAAACACAGCCCCATGGCTTTTGGCCGTGGGGCATTTTCTATATATGGGAGGAATGAACATGGCTAATTACTGTGCTAACAGCATAGTTTTTTACAGCAAACGCAAAAAGCCGCTTGAAGAAATAAGGCAGCTTATAAGTAAATGCCTTGGCGACCGGAAGCTTAATTCTGTTAAGCAATTTCTAAAATTTTGCGGTCTGCCTAAAGTCGCCAACGGCGAATACTGCGATGGCAGGGATTATTTTGCCAACTGCGATGCTAATGTTGAGAAAGATACGGCAGGCTACTATCTGCGCGTTGACACTGAGAGTGCATGGAACCCGAATATGACGGCACTGGAATATATGCTGAAAGAAAAATACAACGGCACGGTCAAAATGGTATACCAAAGCGAAGAACCGGGCTGTGAAATTTACGTTAATTCGGACAAACTGGGCATTTATTTTACCGACCGCTATATAGTCGATTACAGTTACCGGGGCAGTGGTGATACCTATTACTTTACCTGGTGGAAAGAGGTTGTGGAATTTTTAAATACTACATTCTCAAAAGCACATCTTGATTACAAAGAAGATTTGGAGAAGGTAAGTAAGAAAATAACGAAAACATATAATTTTTCGGAAAAAGACGGCGACTACTTTAGATTTAACAAATTTGAGGACGGCGACCGCATGATGATCAGCATTAAAAGCGATAAAGAATAACGGAGGTAGAAGATAAATTTGACAACCATAGCAGCGTGGCGGCGCTCAGAAATTTATGGTAAAATATAAACATCAAAGCAGTAAAGTTGGAGGTAAGCATTATGAAAGGCAATGTTTACACAGTAAATGATATAAAAGAAAAATTACTACCGGTATTTAAAAAGCATAATATCAAAAAAGCTGTCCTGTTTGGTTCTTATGCTAAAGGCAGTGCCGATAACAGAAGCGATATAGATATTATGGTTGACAGTAATTTGCGAGGCCTTGCTTTTTACGGGTTGTTAGAAGATGTTGTCAATGCAATCGGTAAATCCGTTGATTTATTGGATAAACAGCAGATTAAAGCGGAATCTAAAGTCGAACAGGAAATCAATGCGACCGGAGTGGTAATTTATGGATAACAAAGATAAAAAGGTTTTAGAAAAGTTATGCAGGCACATAGAAGCAACGCTTTTATATTGTAAAGGCTGCCAATCTTTACAGGAGTTTGAAGCAGATTCCATGCGTGTAGAAGCTTGCGTGTTTAATCTTATGCAGATTGGCGAGCTTGCAAAAACTTCTTTAAGCGATAACGCCAAAGCAGAAATAACTTCAATACCGTGGAATCAGTTATACGGTATGAGAAACAGGATAGTCCATGATTATGACGGCGTGGCAATGACTATTGTTTGGGATACCATAAATTGTGATTTGCCGGCATTGATAAAAGAAATTGAGAAATACTTATAATTAAAAAGTTGAGAGCAGCAGGTATGTAAAAACGCATACCTGCTTATTTTATTATTGGAGCGTGATACTATGACAGCAACAGCATTCATCTGCCCGCAGGGAGATAAAGTAAAAATAACGGATTGTTTAAAATCCTGTGTGAAAAAGCAGCGTTGTATGTTCCTGCCGACGCTGAGGGCAATAGCACAGTCTTTGGAAAGGAACATTAAAGAGCCTACGGTGACGGAGCTTCTCTGCGGCATAAGGGAAACGTATTTAAAGAAAACAACTGATTATGCCGTTGACCCCATGCAGCAGCTTTATGCTCTGCACGGCAGTGCCGTCCATACAATTAATGAAGGGCATACGGAAGGCAATATTTTAAGCGAAGAACGCCTTGCTGATGAAGTGACAAGCGGCAAGTTTGACCTGTACGGCCAGATTATAGACCTGAGCGACAAAACGCTTGGCGACTACAAAATTACAAGTTCTTACAAACTTATGCGTGCTTTGGGTTACTACAAAGTGGACGTGCCGACAGGCGAAATATATAAAACAGGTTTAAAGAAAGGCCGGCCCAAAACAAGGAAAGAATGGCGTACTGACGGCGTGCGCCATATTTTAGACTGGGCAATACAGGTTAACTATTACCGCATACTTTTAGAGCAGCGCGGCTTTAAAGTTGAAAGCATGAAAATACAGGCATTTTGCCGTGATTTCAGCCTGCGTATAGCGGAAGAAAGAAATATCAGGAGGCAGGTATATATCATCAATATTAATAAAATATCCGACCGCTGGATTAAGCTGTACATGGAAACAAAAGCAAAACGCTTAAAAGAAGCTCTTGAAAAAGGTTACTTGCCGCAGCTTTGCACGCCCAAAGAACGCTGGAATGACAGAAAGTGCAGAGACTACTGCGCAGTTGCCGGTAACTGTCCTTACGGCAGAATGGTAAAAGCCGGTATGAAGCAGGCAGCGTAAAAACTGCCTGCTATTTTTATGTCTGAAAGGAGAAAGTATTATGAGTTTATTTGATAACGTACAGAGATTTCAAACGCTGGGGATAACAACCGAAACTATCAATAACGGCAAATTTCAAAGAGAAATTTACGAAGCAATGCGCCGTTTTAAATCGCTTGACTGGGGCGATGTATCGGAAACCGATACCGAAAGCAATAACGAAGCCGTTAAAACTTTTAGTATGGTTTTGGGGGCATATAATACCTCAAAGGGCAAAATATGGATTATTGCTGAAAGTAGTACCGGCAATGAATATGACAGGCTGACCGTTCTTTTCCCAAATGAATATTAAGATTGAACGAACTTGCCTATATAGTAAAATAGAAGTATAATATTACTAAAATAATGCTATCAGAGGTGAGCGCAATGCTTATAAAACCGTCTGCTGCTATCAGGCAGAACTATAATGAAATATCGGAACTGTGCAAAAAAACCAAAGAACCGGTTTACCTTACAAAAAACGGCGAAGGCGATTTGGTTGTTATGGATATAGACAGCTTTAACAGGCGTGAAAAAATGCTGAAACTGAGGGAAACACTACTTACGGTAGAAGCAGAACGTCTGGCCGGGAATAAAGAATATACTGTTGACGAACTGGAACATTATCTTGATGACGTGCTGAAAGGAATAGAAAATGGAAAACTTGAAGCAGTATAAGGTAATTGTTTCGGATAAGGCAAGGGAAGCACTAGGAGAAATTATTGCTTATATTGCGGCAGACAGTTTGCAAAATGCTCAAAGCATAAAAGAGAATATAATAAAAGCTATCCGCTCACTTTCGGTATTACCGGAAAGAGCATCGTTTCTTGAAGGCGAATTTATACCATATAATAAATACCGCAAGCTTGTTATTGCAAAGCGTTTCCTTATAATTTATCAGTTTAAGGATGAAACGGTTTATGTAGATTATGTTGTAGATTGCAGGCAGGATTATCAGTGGTTGATAAAATAATAAAGAATTAATTAAAGCAGGCATCCATTATGAACTGCACCCCAAAAGTTAGACTTTTGGAGGTGCAGTTTTTTCATGACCAAATACTCAGACGAATTTAAAATCAAAGCAGTACAAATGG